>Ga0154308_1226_pt1 | contig 27764 bp, 26 predicted proteins | sample RifGroA2_FD_105602 | JGI IMG/M metagenome (GOLD analysis project Ga0154308, IMG submission 105602) | Bacteroidetes bacterium GWA2_32_17
ATAAAATTGCCTCATTATGCCTCAATTAATAAAGTGCTTTTGGGGGAAGTTATTTTGAAAATCTTACTTAAACAGATTATGTTTGCAAAAAAAATATTGAAACTGTGAATGAACGAAATTGTGAAACGAAGAATTAACGCCGATTCTCCAGTTCGTCACATTTCCGGTTCATTCAAATATTTTTGCAATGGCTTTAGCCCAGTTAAACCTTGAGGGTTTTGCCAATTGTTAGATTTATTGCCCCGCACTTTAGTGCGGGGCAATTGTTTTAATAAATAGTAAGTAAGATTTGACAACTTTTAAAAAGTTGTCAAATCTGTACGTTGCAGTACTTCCGAACTACATCACAGTAGTAAAATTTGCTTTGGTTAGTACCTCCGAAGTACGTTACAGCAACACCGAACTACGATACAGTTGTAACGAAGTACGTTTCAGCAATAATTTAGTACGTAACAATTGTAAAGAAGTACGATACAGCAGAAAAGGTACTAAAGAAGTTCGTTACAATAGCTACGAGGTACAAAATTATGGCCCCGAGGTACAAACTTAAAAACCCGAAACCAAAAACTATAAATTATTTTATTGGTATACTTTTAGTGAATATTGGTGGTATACTTTTGATGAATATTAACACTTTATGAACTTGGCGGCACTTCGATAAGCTCAGTGCATCGCTTTGCGAGACAAATTTTTTACTTACGTAACATGAGTTATTAATAACTTTCGAAAAGTTTTTAACAAATAATATGGAATTTTTTTTTTATTGCATCATTAAACTAAAAAGAAAAAACAATAAGAAGCATGATAGTTACGTTCTTAAAATTATAATAAACTATTATCAGTTAAATATGAGGACATAACTACATTAATATTGCTCTAATTAGTGTTTGTCCATAATGTCCGATTTTTTCGTTATGCTCGTTTTGAAAACAGTCATTTACTATAGTAAACTCCTTGGTTTTCAAAACTTCGCAAGCCTCAAACTCGAACATTATGAATCAGACACAGAGTTTATAGAAAGACACTAATTATAAACCTTAAATATTAATATTATGTCAAAAATTAAAAAAACCAGAGATGAAAACTTAGATGAAATTGTTTTCGCTCACAGAAACAAAGAGTATGGTGCTTATGAGCTTAGAAAAAGCTATAAGAAAAATGTAATTAAATCTTTAAGCTTTGCATTTTTTCTCTTATTAATTACAACCGTTACACCTTTAATTATGGCTTTTAATAATCAAAGTGGAAACAATATTATTAATGAAACATATACAACAGAATTTATAGATGTTGATAATCATACAGACGTACTTCCTCCACCACCGCCTCCACCGCCAACTCCAGTAACTGACGAGCAACAAGTAAAATACACCGCACCTGAGATAGTTGAAAATGCAGAGGACACAATAGAAATGTCAACTAATGATGATCTTGCAGAAAAGAAAAATGACGATTTAATTCCTGATGAACCTAACGATAAAAAGGATGAATTTATAGACGATGAACCAGTTAACTTTTATGTAATTGAAGAAAAACCTGAATTTCCGGGCGGTATAGAAGCCATTAACAAATGGATAGTTGACAATGTAAAATATCCGGGAATTGCTAAAGAAAACGGAGTAACAGGAAAAGTTTTTGTTCAATTTGTAATTGATAAAGAAGGAAAAGTTACCGACGTTCAGATTCTCAGAGGTGTTGACCCTTATCTTGATAAAGAAGCTATGAGAGTTGTATCCGACATGCCTTCGTGGACTCCAGGAAAACAACGTGGAAAAGCTGTAAAAGTATCTTTTCAATTACCTATTAACTTCAAGCTTTACTAATATATACTGTAAACGGGACAAATTTTAACATTTCATCCTGCATATATGGGACAAGAAGGTATAGAGGTATAGCCTAAGCCGTTATAAATTCACTATATTTGAAAAAAAAGTTTCCCCGTTTTTTTGTATTTTGTTAGTATTTTCTTAATAGTTGCAGTTAAAATTCTACATTGGATATTCAACATTTTACATTTACTCCGTTTGATAAGATTAATAAAACAGGAACAACTACTAAAATTAAACTATCAAACGGGGTGAATTATTTGTCTTTTGCTTTTAAAAATGTAGAATATAGAATTTTAAACCGTAAAATGTAGAATGAAAAAATACCCCCTAATTTATATGTACATATTAATATATTACTCATGCTACTAATAAGCACTTAGGTATAGGTCAAAACGGCTGACAAGCATCGCAAGATGTTAATTTTATAGGCAATTAGTTTTTAATATCAATTGTTTTGACCAACTAACAAGTCGTTTATGTACTGATTAAAACAAAAATTGGGGGAACTGTTTTTGGAAAAACTCAAATTTTTAACATCTTATGTATAGCCCAAAATCTCAAATACCAAATACCGAATACCAAGTTTGGGGCTTGAGATTTGGAGCTTGGAATTTGAAATTTGGGGCTTGGGTTCTTGGAACTTGGGTTCTGCAGGTTATACCCTACACCTTTATACCCTTTACCTAAATCCCACTTGTTTTTTCCAATAATCTAATTGGGTCATAAGAATTTTTTGAATATACTTTCCAATAATATCAAATTCCAGATTAACTACAGTACCTTTTTTAATCTGATGAAAATTAGTAACATCATAGGTGAAAGGAATTATTGCAACCGAAAATTTATCTTCTTGTGAATTTACAACTGTTAAACTTACTCCATTTATAGATATTGACCCTTTTTCAACTGTTATATTTCCTTTTGTATGGTCGTATTTAAAAGTGTAATACCAACTACCGTCGGCTTCTTTTACTTCGGTACAAACAGCAGTTTGGTCAACATGACCTTGCACTAAATGACCATCTAATAATTTATCAACCGTCATGCTGCGTTCAAGATTTACTTTGTCGCCAATTTTTAAACTGCCCAAATTTGTTTTGTCCAATGTTTCCTGTATTGCAGTTACTGTATAGCTTTTATCAGTTTTTTTTACAACTGTTAAGCAAACTCCATTATGTGCAATGCTTTGGTCAATATTTAATTTTTTTGTAAAAGCACATTCCATTGAAATATAAAGATTTCCACCTTCTTTTTCTAATGCAACTACTTTAGCTGCTTCTTCTACTATTCCTGAAAACATAATTATTTATAATTTAAAGTTTATTGTTAAAAAAGTTTAGAGTTTTTGGTTTCATGGTCATACAATAGTTTACAGTTTATTGTTTTTACAATTTATTTCAATGTATTTCTATTTATTTCTACTTGTTTCTATGTGTTTATGTTTTTTACAATCAATTTCTATGTTTATTGTTTAATATTATTTTCAACTTCTCACTTCTAACTTTACTCATCAGTTTTATTTTTAAAGATATGCCCTATACCTTTTTGTAATTTTGCAACAGTAGCAATTCCTTTCGAGAAAATTTCAGCATTTACATCATTATATTCTTCAAATTTATTTTCGCCTGTACCAACTGATGCATAAATTAAAATTAAATTATTGTTAATAAAATATTTGTATAGTGTTTTAGGAATATTGTCAATATTATTTTGATGCGAAATAGAACCTTTTCTTGACAAAACAACAACAAACAAATCATCAGAATTTATTTGGCATGAAAGCAAATTAATATTGTTAATATCTACAAAATTATTAAACGAATAAATAATTTTATAATTTCTTTTAGCAATTAGCTTATTAATAGCATTTTGAGTAATATTATTACAAATAAATTCGATGTTTATACTTAATTCTTTTGCAAGAAAAACAATTTTATTAAACCAAACATAAAATCCAGATTCCAATTCAGACAATGGTAAACATAAAACTTTAATTCTTTTATTTATATTTAAAGGTGTAATATGATTATAAAACATTATAGTTTTATTTGTTAAACTTAAAATGTTTTCAATTTTTTGTAAAAATTCTTTGTAAACAAAAGTATCTTTTGAGGGCCAGCCAATAATGATAATATTTGCTAATATTTCTTTTGAAGTTCGCACAATTCCATCAGTTAAATTTATGGCTATTACTGCAATAGGATTAATTTTAGTTTCTGATGCAGAAGCATATAGCATATATCTTTCTAATTTACGTTTTGCTTTAACCATATTCAACTCAGCACTGTAATCATTGTTAACAACAGATAATATATTAATTGGAGTAAGCGATTTCTTTTCTTTTATAAGGATTGAGAAATCTAATAATTGCTCAATATTATTGAAATTTGAAATAGATATTAAAATATTTTCCTGTTTATAAATAGTTTCTTCATCTCTATCAGAAATGCTATCTTGCTTACTAGCAATTTTTTTGGCAGCATTTTCTGTTGCAAATGAAGCAACAATACAAGTAATTAAAATAAGTATAATTGTACCATTTAATATATTATTATCAATTATAGAAGCTTTATATCCTACCATTATTACAGCAAGAGTGGCTACGGCATGTGAACTACTTAATCCAAAAATTAGCAAACGCTGGTCTGAACTATATTTAAAAACTTTTTGAGTTACATAAGCTGCCAGCCATTTTCCTGCAATCGCAACAACCGACAATGTAATAGCAATTAAAATAGCAGTAGTACCATTAAAAAGAATTTTTATATCAACCAACATACCGACACTTATTAAAAAAAAAGGAATAAAAATAGAATTTCCAACAAACCCTAAACGGTTCATCAAGGCTGAAGAGTGCGGAATCAATCTGTTTAAAACAATTCCAGCTATAAAAGCACCAATAATTGGCTCTAAACCAGCAATTTTAGCCAAAAATGCAGATAAAAATAATATAGATAAAACATATACAAAATGTGATATTTTCTCGCCTTCTGTTTTTATAAAAAACCATTTTGTAACAATAGGAATAATAAAAAATATTATACCTGAAAATATAGTAACAGAAACTAATAAACTGAGCCAAAATTCAGTATTTAAACCACCCGATACTGAACTTGTAATAATTGCAAGTATTACAAGTACAGCAGTATCTGTAAAAATAGTCCCCCCAACAGTTGTTGCAACTGCCTGATTTCTTGAAATTCCAAATTTCGACACAATTGGATATGCTACAAGTGTATGAGTCGAAAACATACTTGAAATTAATATACTTGCAGCGATATTATAATGTAACAAATAGTAACATACTGGTATTCCTATTGATAAAGGAATAATAAATGTAAATATACCGAAACCAATACTTTTGTATTTATTTTTTTTAAACTCAATTATTTCCAACTCCAAACCAGCAATAAACATTATGTAAAGCAAGCCAATTGTCGAAAATAAATCTATTGCCGAATTTTTTTCTAAAATATTAAAACCATGAGGACCAATTATTACACCTGAAATAATTAGTCCAATTATCCCCGGTATTTTTAATTTACGTAAAAATATAGGAGACAGTAATATAATAAACAGAATTAACGAAAAAACTAATACCTGATTTTGAAAAGGTATGGTAAATTCTTTAATTATTTCGTCAATAAAATACAATTTGATTAATCAATATTTGATTTTGCAAAGTTACTAATTATATTCTTTTTAAAGGGGACTTCTAAAAATTAACAACACGTCATGCTGTCCTGAATCAAGTTCAGGATTGATTCAGCATTTCACAACTTATTCCGACATTGGCAGAACAACGAAGCTCTGGCTTTAATATGAGATGGCGGGTCAAGCCCGACATGACGTTATTTGTTAATTTTTAGAACCCACCTAAAATGATTTTAAGGATTATCAAAAAAATAATTTTTTATTTATACAATAAAAATAAAATTTTTCGTTTAATTTTACCGTTAATCTTTATGTATGGCAGTTAAAAAATCACTAATATTTATTTTTTTTACGTGCTTTGTAATAATATCGTGCAAAAAAGAAAAACTTTTTACTGACTCATCAGCAAAGCTTGATTTCTCTACCGATACTGTTCAGTTTGATACAGTATTTACTACCATTGGCTCTGCTACTTTAAATTTTAAAATTTATAACCCTTATAACCAGCCAATAAAAATATCCTCAATTCGTTTGGCTAAAGGTAATGCGTCTTTCTTTAGATTAAATATTAACGGTGTAAGTACCAGACAATTAAATGATGTGGAATTAGATGCAAAAGATAGTATGTATATTTTTGTTGAAGTTCATATTGACCCGCTAAACTCAAATAATCCTTTAGTTGTGCAGGATTCAATTGTTTTTGAAACTAATGGAAATATGCAGGATATTAAATTAGTAGCTTTTGGACAAGATGTTAATTTAATTAATGGTAAAATAATACAAAGCGATACAACATGGACAAACACAAAACCATTTTTAGTTTATAACTCAATGTTAGTTGATTCGGGTGTTACACTTAATATTTTAGCGGGCACAAAAATTTATTTTCATAAAGATTCCAGATTATATGTTTTGGGAACTTTAATAGCTAATGGTAATAAAGATGAACCGGTTTTATTTAGAAACGACCGTTTAGAACACTGGTACGATGATGTTCCCGGGCAATGGGCAGGTATTTATTTTGCTACTGCAAAAAGTAATAATGATATTGTTTATGGAAGTAAAGATAACAAACTAAATTACTGCGAAATAAAAAATGCAATTATTGGTGTGCAAGCCGATACTAATATGACTCAATATCAAGATAATCCAACTGTTACAATTTCAAATACTAAAATTTTAAACATGAATGCAGTTGGAATTTATGGGCAAGGTGCATACATTCAGGCATATAATAATGTAATAGCAAATTGCGGACAATTTGCAGTAGCTTTAACAACTGGCGGAAAATACCAATTTTACCATTGCACAATTTATAATACATGGCAATATGCAAACAGACAAACTCCTTCGGTATTATTAAATAATTATTATCAGGACGTTAATGGCGTTTATCAGGTTAGACCTTTAAATGAGGCAACTTTTATAAATTGTATAATTTATGGAAACCTCGAAAATGAAGTTGGCTTTGATGCAATTTATGCAGAAACTTTTAATTATAAATTTACAAACTCTCTGTTAAAAATTGCAGACACAACAGATATTTTAAACATTCACTACGAAAATGTTTTTACAAATCACACCCCTGGTTTAAAAAATCCGGATAATGACGATTTTTCGCTTGACACACTTTCGTTTTGCATTGATAAAGGAGATAATAGTATTAATCAATATCCTTTTAATATAGATATATTGGAAAATTTTAGAGATAATAAACCGGATTTAGGAGCTTATGAAAGGCAGAATTTAAAATGAGAAAATTTATATTAATATTTTCAACAATTATTATTACTTGTTATTGTAATGCACAAAACAAGAATCAAAAACATATTGATAAACTTGATTTTAGCGACCAACGCGGATATTTTAGAATTGTTTCATATAATTTGGAGAATTATTTCGACCCGTTTAATGATAGTTTAAAAAACGATGTAGATTTTACTCCAGAAGGAAATTATCATTGGAGTTGGGATAAATACAAAGAAAAACAAAAGAAAATTTATAAAGTTTTATCGGCTGTTGGTGGTTGGGAATTACCCGAAATTGTTGGACTTTGCGAAGTAGAAAACGAATTTGTATTGAGAGATTTATTAAAAAGTACTCCATTAAAATTTCGTTTCTATGAAATTATACATAAAGAGTCACCCGATAGACGTGGAATTGACGTTGCAATGCTTTACCGAAGCGATAAATTCAAATTAATTTCGAAACAATTTATTGAAATAGTTTTCCCTTTCGATACATCTAAAAAAACACGCGATATACTTTATGCAAAAGGATATACTAATGACCACGATACATTAAATATTTTTATGAATCACTGGCCCTCAAGATTTGGAGGGCGTTCCGAATCGGAAATGAACCGACGGATTGCTGCTAAAATTTTAAGAAACAAAGTTGATTCAATATTCAATTCTAACCCATTGAGTAATGTTATAATAATCGGAGATTTTAACGATGAGCCAGAAGATATTAGTGTTACAGATATTCTGCAAGCTGGACATAATTTCGATTCACTTGTGCCCGGGCAATTGTATAATTTAGCATGGTACATGAAAGAAAAAAGAGGTATGGGAAGTTTAAAATATCAGGGCGAATGGGGATTAATTGACCAAATAATTGTATCTACTTCAATGTTAATGAAAACCAATTCAGTTTATACAACTGTTGATGATGCTAAGGTTTTTAATGCCGATTTTTTAACTGTACCCGATGATGCCTTTGTAGGATATAAACCTTTCAGAACATTTATCGGAATGAAATTTAATGGCGGCTTTAGCGACCATTATCCGATTTTTATAGATTTATATCGTAAATAGTTTCGGATTTTTGGTTTCGGGTTTTTGGTTTCGGGTTTAGAGTTAATGGTCATACTTTGTCATTCATAGTCATTCAATTGTTAAATTGTTATTTTGTTTCATTATTAAGAAGTAGCAGCAATTTAACAATTTAACAATTTAACAATGATGCAATGAAACAATTTATATTTACTTTTGTTGCTGAATAGTAACAAGTTTTAATGTTTTAATTATTAATAACTGATATTTAACTACTTATGAAATTTATAGCTGAAATAAATGTAATGCCATTAAAAGCACTTTTAGACCCACAGGGAAAAGCAGTTTTACAAAGCATGAATAACAATGGTTACAAAACTACATCTGATGTGAGAATTGGCAAGCATATAACTATTGAGTTTGAAGCTGCTTCAAATAAAGAAGCCGAAAAAATTATTGATGATGCCTGTAAAAAAATGCTTACAAATCCAATTATGGAAAGTTTTGAGTTTAATGTGAAACAGATAAAATAAATGGCATCTTTCAAATCGGATAATTATCGAATTGCTTTAAAGCAGTTTACACTTTATTATGTTAAATTGTTATATTGCTAAATTGTTAAATGGAAAAGAATTATTTAAAATTGAATGACATTAAAGCATATAAAATTGCATTTAATTTAACCAATTATATATGGGACATTGTTATAGAATGGGATTGGTTTGCAAAAAAGCACGTTGGTGGGCAATTTATTGAGGCTGCCGATTCTATTTCTGCAAATATTGCAGAGGGTTTTGGACGTTATAATAAGAAAGATAAAATTAAGTTTTATCGTTACAGTCAGGGTTCTTTAAAAGAATCTCTTGACTGGAACGAGAAGTCGAAAGTAAGAAAGTTAATTAATGATGAACATTATAAACACATTCTTGGAGAGCTTCAAAAACTACCTCAAGAGTTAAACCAGCTAATTAGTTACACCAACCAAAAACTAACAATTTAACCATTTAACAATTTGACCATTATTTTATATATTAAGAAAAAACAGATTGTAACTAACAATGAAAAATTCCAAATAATTTATATTTTTTTGTTGTTATTTTTATAAACAACTTCAGTTTGTTTTTTAATAGACTCATCGTGTATTAGTTGCAATATCTGTTTAATAAAAATATTATCTAAACCAAGTTTATTTCCGTAATCAACTCTTGTTTCAATTATTTGTTTCCAACGTCGTAACTGCAATATTGATATATTGTTATGACTTTTGTAACCACCAATATCTTCTACAACTTTCATTCTTTGAGATAACAATTCAAGCAATTGAAAATCAATAGAATCTATTTTTGAACGAAACGATTCAAATATATCTAATAACCCATTATTCAAATTTGATTGTCGGAATTGTAATAAATCGAGTAATACTTTTAATTCGCTTGGTAAAAGTTGTTGTTTTTTGTCACTAAACGCTTCTTTTGGACAAATATGGCTTTCGAGCATTAATCCGTCAAAAGTTAAGTCGAAAGCTTTTTGCGAAATTTCTTTTATGTATTTTGTATTACCGGAGATATGACTTGGGTCGCATAAAATAGAAAGCTTAGGAAAACGAGTCATTAATTCAATAGCAATTTCCCATTTTGGAATATTTCTGAGAGTTGTTTTTTCGAAAGGGTAAAATCCACGATGAACCGCAGCAATTTTTTTAACACCAACCTGAGCAATTCTTTCAATTGCACCCGTCCATAAATCAATATCGGGATTTATAGGATTTTTAATTAATACAGGAGTTTTACTATCTTTTAAAACTTCTGCAATTTGTTGAACAGAAAACGGGTTTGAAGTTGTTCTTGCTCCAATCCAAAAAACATCAATACCGGCATCAATACATTCCTTAACATGTTGTTGAGTTGCAACTTCGACAGCTACCTTTAATTTTGTAATTTGTTGAACTTTTTGAAGCCATTTTAATGCTTTTTTGCCAGCACCTTCGAAACTCCCGGGACGGGTTCGTGGTTTCCAAACACCTGCTCTAAATATTTTCACATTTGGAATTTTAGAAATAGCTTCGGCAGTATTTAAAACCTGCAATTCAGTTTCGGCACTGCAAGGACCAGCAATAATAACGGGATTTTTAATCTCATTATCAAACCAATTATTTATAGGTATAAAATTATTTGATGTTTCCATTAATTAATTTCTGTAAATAATGTTATAATAATGGTGGAAAGTACCAAAATCCAACCTACAAATCTCAAATTCCAAGTTTGGGGCTTGAGACTTGAGACTTGGTTCTTGAAAGTTGGGGCTTGGGACTTTCATTTTTAAAAAATCTTTGACTTTATTGACAAACTCTAATTAATAACGAAATTATAAATTGATTAAAGATGTTTATTATTATTCTAAAATTGAAAAGTTGTTTTCAAATTCAGCCCATTTGCCAAAGTCTTTAGAGCTAAAATGTTGCCTATCCTGGTCTTTAAAAAATGAAATACCATTAATTGAATTACCCATAACTCTTTTAAAATCACTTACACTTAAAACTAAAAAATGAGCTTTATCATTATCGTCAATTAAACACCATATATAAAAATGAAAACCATCTTCAATTAGGTCTTTAGGTTTCATATCAGTTGCATAAGAATTTTTACCATCTTCAACTCTGGAAGATTTTACTTGTATAGTTCTAAATTTAGTTTCGTAATTCGTAGAATTACATTCGCATTTATGTTTTATCATTTCTATTTCCCCTTTACATACATCACATGTAGGTCTTCTTACAACTTTAGAACTGCCACAACTTTCGCATTTAACTTTATTTCCAGCTTGCACTTTATTACAATCTTGACAAACACCTGTTTTAATTTTATTTTTTTGCGATTTTGAAAAATCTTTACCACAATTTTTACAAACTAATGCAGGAGTCAAATTCCAATTTTTACCACAAACAGTACATATATGTTTATGAATCACAAGGTCAATATATTCATCATACATTGGATTGTAAACATTCCAACCATATTTTGAAAGTTCAAACGAAACTAAAAATTCACCATATCTTGAAAAATGTTTTGCCGATAGGTCTGTTGTGTTTTTTTCACTCATAATTAAGTTCGGAAATGTTTGTAATATTAAGATTTTTAATAATATTTTCGATACTTGCTTTTCTAAACAGTTTTTCATTTAGTTCAATACATATACCTATTCTGTTTAATTTTTTTGCAACAATACCAGATGTAAAACTACCTCCGAAAGGGTCTAATACTTTTTCGTCTTCATAAGTAAACATTCTAATTGCAAATTCGGGTATATCCGGTGGAAATGGTGCGGTGTGCCCTAAAGTATTAACACCCTTGCTGTTTATTTTAATTACAGGGGAAAATTTAACAATATCTTTCCTCCATTTACTAATAAAATCTTTTGGTATTTCATGCTCTTTTAAATGATGTGATTGTGTAATATTTGTTTTATAAGAAAATCTTTTACCTCTATTTCCTTCACTTCTTTCAAAACAATCGTAATTTTTACATTCCCAACTTTGTATGCCAATTTCAGGTTGTGAATTACCATTAACCTTCAGACACCCGCAAACAGGGCAAGGATATTTTGTTTTGTCTAATCTGTGTTTATGAAATACCAATAAATGCTCATAACAATTGGCAGGATATTGATAAAACGGATATGGATTATTACCGTTTTTATGTCTTTCGCTTTGGACTTCTCCCTTATCCCATATAAAGTCATCAACAAAAGTAAATCCTTCTTCTTCAAAAATTTTAATAAAATATGCTCCAAGAGGCAACCTTCTTTTACCCCATACAGATTTTACTGCTAAATTATCATTATCAAAAATATCTCCAACGTTCCAAATCCAAACCCTATGGTTATCTAATACCCTATAAGATTCTTTGATAATCATTCTCATATCTTGCAAATATTCATCTAAATTATTCCATTGAGAGTATTCCCTTGCATTATAATACGGCGGAGAAGTTACCATTAATTGTATTGATTCAGATTCCATTCCTTTTAATACTTTAAAACAATCTCCCCAAATGATTTTAATACCCGAATCTTGTTTATTTATAAAATCATTTAATGTTTTATTAGTGTTTTTGTATTCTGAACGATACTTCTTTTTAATTAATTCACAATATATTTCAGAAAATTTCTGAATAACAATACTTGTATTTGTTTCTTTACTTAGTCCATTTATATTACTCAATAATTCCTTATAACCTGTTTCAGATAATTCTTTTAATAAATAAGGTTTGCTGATTTTTAATATTTGAGCCAAATAATTATTATCTCTGTTAATTTTAGAATTATCTGGGAGCTTTTTTTTAGTATGAATATAATTGTTAAAAAGTTTTAACTCTTCTTTAATTACATTTCCAGTATGTATTTCACTCATAACTATTTATTTTTTTATATTCAGACTAATAAAGTAATATTATTTTCAAATTCATGTGTTATTGCCACCTTTGCTTTTCTCTTTTTTAATTATATTTTTAATGTCAATTGCATTTTGAGGTAAATCGTTTTTTGAAATTTCCCAAATCATTTCATAGTCTATTCCAAAATATTCGTGTGCAATTAAGTTTCTTAATCCATACATCTTTTTCCAAGGAATTTCAGAATATTTGTCTTTTATTTCAGAAGGTACATTCTTTGATGCTTCGCCAATAATTTCAAAATTCCGAATAATTGCATCAACAATCAAGTAATTCATTTTAAATTCATTAAACCCCATTTTTCCAATATATTCTTCAATTCTTAACATTGAAGTTAACATTTCTTCAATGTATAAATTGTAGTCTCTGTTTATTGGTGTCATATATATTTTACGCTATTTAAAATGATTTGTCTTAATTGTTCCTTCAATGCTTTTTCTGAAATTAAATCAACTTTTAGTTCTAATTCTTTTTCCAATAATTCTTTAAGGTCAAAAAATTCCCAACCCAATGGTTTTCTGAAATAAACCAAAATATCAATATCTGAGTCTTTATTTTGCTCATTACGTGAATAAGATCCAAAATATCCGATTCTCTCAACATTATATTCTTTATTGAGTTTTGGTTTTAATTCTTTCAGTTTATTTTCTATGTCAATTTGAGTATTCATGTTACAAATTTACAATTTAATGTTTGATTTCTTTAAAATATTTTCAATTTTCATGCTCAATTCATTACTTACAGGCACTAATGGTAATCTTAAAATATTCTCAATAATGCCTAATTTCTTTAAAGCACATTTTACTCCGGCAGGACTGCCTTCAGCAAAAATTAATCGGGTAAACTCTAACATTTTGTAATGAATTTCTTTAGCTTCACTATATTTTCCTGATAACGCAAAGTTTACCATATTTGAAAAATCTTTTGGTAAAGCATTTGCCACAACCGAAATAACGCCAATTGCACCTACTGAAATTAAAGGTAATGTAAGTCCATCATCACCGGAAATAACTTCAAAACCATCGTTTTTCTTTTCAATAATTTCCATTATTTGCTCAATGTTTCCTGATGCTTCTTTAATACCAATAATATTTTTAAAGTCTTTAGAAAGTTTTAGAGTAGTTGATGCAGTAATGTTTACACCTGTTCGCCCAGGAACATTATACAAAATTATTGGCAATTGTGAACTTTCAGCAATAGCAGAAAAATGCTCATAAAGTCCGATTTGATTTGGTTTGTTATAATAAGGTGAAACTGATAATATTGAAGCAATCTCATTATTGTTTATTTGCTTAATGTTTTCTATTACAGCATTGGTATCATAACCACCAACTCCTAAAACAATGGGGACTCTCTTGTTGTTTTTTTCTACAATAAATTTTATTACATTTTGTTTTTCAATTGAATTTAGAGTTGGGTTTTCGGCTGTAGTTCCCATAACAACTAAATAATTAACTCCCCCATTAATAACATATTCGACTAATTTTTGTAGTGATTCGTAATCTATACTTTTATCCGAATTAAATGGAGTTACTAATGCAACACCGGTACCTTTAAAACTTTTCATTTTATTTAATTATTAATAATTGAAAGATAATGTTTTATTTGTTCACAAAGAAAATCAGGATTTGGATTTGAGCTTATATCTATCATAAAATCATAATATTTATTTGCAGTTGTATAAGATCCTATTTTAAACTCGGCTTTTGACATAGCACAAATATAATCGAGCTGAAAATTTTCGGTCAAATGTAAATCAACCAAAATGTCAATTTTTTCATTAATAAAATCGCTTACATTGTGGGTTGAAGGAATTCCCTGCCAATTAGAATCTTTGATAGTGAAGAAATTAAATCCAGTATAATATGAATAAAAATTAGAAACCTCTTTGCTTTCAACAAAGCCCAAACCAAATATTCTGATTTTACGTTCTGTTATAAATTTTGCAAAAGTTCTTGCTGCATCATAATTTGAAGGATTAGTACCATCGAAAATTATTCCAACAGTTTTAGCAGTATTAAAATTATGAAATATTTTAACTCTTTCGAAAGTCTTTAAGTCGCTCTTTAACTTTAACTTACCTATCTTATTTTTTATTTGGTCTTTTAATTTCATTTTTTATCTTATATAATGTTATAGATTTTTTCTAAAACATCTTTTACGTTTATGTTGAATATGTTCGTAATTTTTCCAGTTAGAAATAGCGTTTAAATTTGTCTCAAAAATTCCAGTAGTTTCGATATATTTCATGCCTTTGCTTAGCATTTCTTTTTGTATTTCTGCCATTAATACAACTCCAGCACCGGTTGACATCACATCTTTTTTAACTCCTGTAAGAAATTGATCCATAACATCTTTTCCTTTTCTATCTTTAATAATATGAAGGAATCCAAACGGAAAAAGTTTACCATTGGCTTTTTGCATCGCTTCCGATAGACTAGGCAAACCAATTATAAATCCTACCATTTCTCCTTTAAGTTTTACCATTTTGACAAACTCAGGATTTAAAATTTTAATGTATTTTTCCTTATAATATTCAATCATTTTAGGTGTAAAAGGTGTTACAAACGAAAGTTCGCTAAAAGCATCATTTAATATACTAAAAATTGTATCGGAATAGGGTAACAATTCTGACATTTTTTTAAAGTGAACTACTTCGATACCAAAACGTTTCTGAATTAATGTAGCACCACGGTTTGCCTTTTCAACAGGTGTATCTGTTAAAGTTAATCGAAATTCAACCCAGTCAGTTTCTTTTTCATAGCCAAGTTTTTCGAGATGTTCGCGGTAATATGACTTATGATATTCAGATGCAATTGATGGTAAGTAGTCAAATCCTTCTACCAACATTCCCTGATGGTCAAGATTGTTAAATCCTAATGGTCCCATAATTTTTGTCATACCTTGCTCTTTTAACCAATTTTCAGCAGTTTTAGTAAGTTCGGTTACAACTTCATGGTCATCAATAAATTCCAAGCGACTGAAACGACCAATTTTCTCGCCAAATTTTTCGTTAAAAGCTTCATTAATTATTGCTCCAATTCTGCCAACAATTTCTTCATTTTTGTATGCTATCCAAAATTTTGCTTTACATTGCTCAAAAGCAGGATTATATTCGGGCATTAATGTTTTTACTTCATCATTAATAATTGGAGGTACCCAAAATTTATTTCCCTTATAAAGCGAAAAAGGAAATTTAACAAATTTCTTTAAATCGCACTTTGTTTTTACTTCACGAATTTGGATTGTCATTATTTTATTTCGGATTTATGATTTCGGATTTATGATTTAACTTTTAACTTTATTCACTTTTTATTGTTGACTGATTACTATTTACAGTTCTATGATCGCTGTTCATTGATAATTGTTTGGCTTTACCTTGTACTTTGTACTTTATACTTAGTGCTTTTTTATTATTTTTCGACCCATGCTTTTACTTCTTCAATTTTAGGGTTTTGAAGCTCTAATTTATGTTTTTTATTTAAACCGCATAATTCCTGGTGCAATTTGTTAGGATTAGCTTTTTTAACTTGTTCAATTGTTGAATATCCTGCTTTTTGTATAATTGGAATCCATTGTACAGGTACTCCTATAGAAATATATTTTTCATTATCATCTCTCGTAAGTTTCTTTTCTGGTCGCATTTGTGGAAAAAATAATACATCCTGAATTGAAACTGAATTTGTAATTATCATTGCAAGTCGGTCAATTCCAATTCCTAACCCAGATGTTGGTGGCATTCCATATTCCATAGCATGTAAAAATTCTTCATCAAGCACCATTGCTTCTTCATCGCCACGTTTAGCAAGTAATAATTGTTCTTCAAAACGATTTCGCTGGTCAATTGGGTCATTTAATTCGGAATATGCGTTACAAATTTCTTTACCGTTGCAAATTGCTTCAAAGCGTTCAACCAAGCCATTAACAGAGCGATGTTTTTTTGCAAGCGGCGACATTTCAATTGGATAATCCATAATAAACGTAGGTTGAATAAGTTTGGGTTCGCAATGAACTCCAAAAATTTCGTCAATTATTTTTCCTTTACCCATTGTTATATCAACATTTACATTAAGTTTAATTGCTGTTTCTTTTAGTTGTTCTTCGTTCATTTCAGAAATATCAATGCCAGTAAATTCTTTTATTGCACTATACATTGTATATCTTTTCCATGGACGCTTAAAGTCAATAATATTCTCACCAACAGTAACTTGTGTTGAACCATGAACATTTAATGCAACTTTTTCAACCATTTCTTCAACAAGTTCCAACATCCAGAAATAATCTTTGTAAGCAACATAAAGTTCCATTTGAGTAAACTCTGGATTATGAAAACGGTCCATACCCTCGTTACGAAAATCTTTTGAAAATTCGTAAACACCATCAAATCCGCCAATTATAAGTCTTTTTAAATAAAGCTCATTTGCAATTCTTAAATAAAGTGTTTGGTCTAATGTGTTATGATGGGTTTTAAATGGACGTGCAGCAGCTCCGCCATACAATGGCTGAAGAATTGGGGTTTCAACTTCAATATAACTTTTCGAATTCAAATAATCGCGCATAGTGTTAACAACTTTTGTACGCTTAATAAAAGTTTCTTTAACATGCGGATTTACAATTAAATCGAGTGAACGGTTACGATATCTTTGTTCGGGGTCGGTAAATGCATCGAATATTTGTCCGTCTTTTTCTTTAACAATGGGCAAAGGACGAAGTGATTTGCTAAGCATTTTAATATTGCTAACATGAACAGATATTTCACCCATTTTAGTGATAAAAATGTATCCAGTTACACCAACAATATCACCAATGTCAATAAGACGCTTAAAAACAATGTTATATAAGGTTTTATCTTCGTCGGTACAAATATTATCACGATTTAAATATAATTGAATTCTGCCTTTTTCGTCCTGTAATTCGGCAAACGAAGCAGTTCCCATTATTCTGCGGCTCATAATTCTGCCGGCAATTGTTACATTTTGATAATTCTTTTTTTCGTCGCTGTAATTAGCTATTATTTCAGAAGTTGTAGCATTCACCTCATATTTCTCTGCCGGATAAGGATTTATGCCAAGTTTAAGTAACTCTTCCAATGCCTGTCGGCGTATCAATTCCTGTTCTGATAGTTCAATTAAACTCATAAAAATTTATTATTTTCAGCAAAGATAATCATTTGAATAAAATTTACGGTTAAGGATTTAGGAATTAAGATTTATTTTTATTTGTTATTTTTCATTTGCATTTTGTATTTTTGAAAAAATAAATTTTCAAATTTTATGAATAGAAATGAAGCTTTAAATCTTTTAAAAAAATATGTAAAAAACGAAAAAATGATAGCTCATTGCATTTCATCAGAGGCAGTGTTGAAAACAGTAGCTAAACATTTAAATCAAGATGAAGAAAAGTGGGCATTAGCAGGACTTCTTCACGATATTGATGTTGAAGTAACAAATGGAAATCCGTTAACTCATGCTTTAGAAGCTGAAAACATATTAAAACCATTAGGATTTGATTCAGAAATAATTGATGCAATAAAAATGCACAATGAACAAGCTACAGGATTGCCTCGCACAACAGTTTTTCAGCATGCTCTTGCCTGTTGCGAAACTATTACTGGTTTAATTACAGCAACTACTATGGTTTATCCCGATAAAAAAGTTACATCGGTAAAACCATCATCGGTAGTTAAAAGAATGAAAGAAAAACATTTTGCAGCATCTGTAAGTCGCGAAAATATTTTAGAGTGCGAAAAAATTGGAATCCCACTACCCCAATTTGCCGAAATGGCAATAAAAGCAATGTGCACAGTAAGCGAAGAAATTGGGTTGTAATTAACTTATTTTTTCTTCTCAAATAACATAATGATACTATTTAGTGTCTGTCTATAAAGTCAAAGATTTTCAAAAATGAAAGCCCAAAACCTCAAGACCCAAGTCTCAAATCCCAAGCCCCAAACTTGGAATTTGGGATTTGGAATTTGGAGCTTTATACTATTATTACGATATTATAGACAGACTCTATTTAGTGTCTGTCCATAAAGTCAGTGTCTGATTTATAATGTTCGAGTTTGAGCAATGCGATTCAACTAACTATGGCACGGTTTAAAACCGTGCCATAGTTTTGTTCGAAGCATAGCGAAAAAATCGGACATTATAGACAGACACTATTTATAGTGCCCCCAATTAATGCACTTCCAAAATTACTATAAGGTTGAATAGGTTTATATTCATGCCTATAATTATCGTAAATTAAGTATTCATTGGTTATATAACTTTTATAAATAGTAAATCTTGTTTTGCTTTTAAAATCAAAAACCGGGACATTTAATTTATTATTAAAAGTTGAATTAAATGAATGAAATTTGAATGTACTTAATAAAATATTTGAACTATCCTTATTTATATCATTGTTTGATTGGGCATTGCAAAAACTCAAATAAAACATCATAAATAATATCAAAGATATAGGTTTCATTTTACATTTTAAAATATTTTTGCCATACCAAAATTATAACATTATTTTATAATTTCAAAACATTTAAGTTTATATTTTGTAAATTTGCAAACAATCAAAATAAAGCATCACAATGAAAGCAACAATATTATTTTCAATTTGCCTTTTTAGCATAAATATAAATGCACAACAAAAAGGTTCGTTTTACGATTTTAAAGTAAAAACTATTGATGGTAAAGATTTTCCATTATCAAATTTAAAAGGTAAAAAAGTTTTAGTTGTAAACACTGCTTCGAAATGCGGGTTTACTCCACAATACAAAAATTTGGAAGAACTTAACAAAAAGTACGGTGGCGACAAATTTGCAATTATTGGTTTTCCTGCAAACAATTTTTTACACCAGGAACCGGGTACAAATGATGAGATTAAAGATTTTTGCCAGAGAAATTATGGCGTTACTTTTCAGATGATGGAAAAAATTTCGGTTAAAGGTGATAGCATAGCACCATTATATAATTGGCTAACAAAAAAGGAAAATAATGGTGTTTTAGATGCACCTGTAAAATGGAATTTTCAGAAATTTATGATTGATGAAAACGGTAAAATTGTTGATTGGGCTGGCTCAAGAGATTTACCTAATTGCGAAAAAATTGTAAACTGGATAAACTCAAAATAATATGTTTAAGAAGATAAGTTCAAATAAACAACTTGATTTTTATTCAGCCGATACTACTTCTGAACTTATTTTACCACTATCAGAAAGAGTTAGTGCAGGGTTCCCATCGCCAACCGAAGAATACATGGATTTATCGTTAGATTTAAACAAAGACCTTATAACAAATCCAAGTTCAACATTTTACGCAAAAGTAAAAGGAAATTCAATGGTTGATGCCGGAATTAATAATGGCGATATTATTGTAATTGACAAAGCGCTTGAACCTGCCAATGACAAAAAAGCAGTATGTTACATTGATGGAGAATTTACATTAAAAACAATTAAAATTAAAAAAAATGAACTGTGGTTAATTCCCGCAAACCCCGAGTTTAAACCAATTAAAGTTACTGAAGAAAATGAATTTATTATCTGGGGTATTGTAACATTTGTTATTCATAAACTATAGTTTAAAATATGAAACAAGAAACATCTATTAAACTGTTTGAATCAAAAAAAGTTCGTACCCACTGGGACGAAAAAAATGAAAAATGGTATTTTTCTATAATTGACGTAGTAGAAATACTTACCGAAAGTATAAATCCTAGAGATTATTGGTTTAAAATGAAACTGAGAATAAAAACCGAAGATGGACTTGAACTGTCGACAATTTGTCGACAGATGAAATTAAAAGCAATTGATGGCAAAATGAGAGAAACTGATGTTGCTGATACTGAAACACTTTTACGTATCATTCAATCTATTCCTTCGCCCAAAGCTGAACCATTTAAACAATGGCTCGCTAAAGTTGGTTATGAGCGAATGAAGGAAATATCTGATCCCGAACAAAGCATTGACAGAGCAAGAGAAAACTGGCAAAAACTTGGAAGAAGCGAAAAATGGATTCAGCAACGCATGACAGGTCAGGAAACCCGAAATAAATTAACTGATTACTGGAAAGATGCAGGAATAAAAGAAAAAAATGAATTTGCTTTACTTACAAACATTATTCATCAGGAATGGACTGGTTTAACAGTAAAAAAACATAAAGATTTAAAAGGATTAAAAACACAAAATCTTCGCGACCACGTGAGTGAGGCAGAATTAATATTTACAGCTTTAGCAGAACTTTCAACTCGGCAGATAGCAGAAACCGAACAAGCCAAAGGATTACAAGAAAATGCCAAAGCAGGTAAAAAAGGCGGAGCAGTTGCAAAAAATGCAAGAAAAGAATTAGAGTCTAAAACGGGTAAAAGTATTGTAACAGGAGAAAACTTTTTACCAATTTCAAAAGAAAATATAATAATTGACAATGATTAATTTTGTACTTTGTTTTTAACAAATCACTTTTATGTTTGCCTTAGTTGATTGCAACAATTTTTACGCATCATGCGAAAGAGCTTTTAATCCTTCGCTTAATGGTAAACCTATTGTTGTTCTGTCAAACAATGATGGTTGCGTTATTGCCCGTAGCAATGAGGCAAAAGCTGTTGGAATAAAAATGGGTGAGCCGGCTTTTAAAATTGAGCCATTACTTAAACGGCACAATGTTATAGCATTTTCCTCAAATTATACACTTTATGGTGATATGAGTCAACGTGTTATGAATACATTGTCTCAGTTTGCTCCCGAAATAGAAGTATATTCTATTGATGAAGCATTTTTAAACTTATCGGGATTTAATTTGTTTAATCTTAACGAATACGCTAAAAATATCAGAAAAACAACAACAAAGAATACAGGAATTCCTATAAGTATTGGAGTTGCAAATACAAAGACTTTAGCAAAAGTTGCTAATCGTTATGCAAAAAAACATCCCGAAACTAACGGCGTTTTTATTATTGATAATGAAGAAACGCGAATAAAATTATTACAACAATTTGAAATTGGAGATGTTTGGGGAATTGGAAGGCAGTATGCAAAATTTCTGATAAAATATGAAATAAAAACAGCTTTCGATTATACCCAAGCTCCAAAAAACTGGGTTAAACAAAACTTAACAGTAATGGGCTTAAGAACTCAGCAAGAGTTACTTGGAATACCATGTGTAGAAATGGAAACTGAAATTCCATCAAAAAAAGCAATTTGTAATGCCCGTTCATTTGGACAAATGCAATCTCAGTTACCAATAATTGCCGAAGCAGTTTCAAATTTTGCTTCGCGTTGTGCATATAAATTAAGAAAGCAAAAATCTGTTGCAAATATAATTATGGTTTTTGTTCACACCAACCAATACAGGCACGATTTAAAACAATATGCATGTAGCAGAGTAATAAATTTACCAGTTGCAACAAATAGCACAATAGAATTAGTACATTACGCAAATATTGCATTAAAAAGTATTTTTAAAGAAGGTTATTTGTACAAAAAAGCAGGAGTAATTGTAAGTGGTATTATTTCTCAAAACATAATTCAGCAATCACTATTCGACTCGGTAAATAACGAAAAGCATAAAAACATAATGCAAACAGTTGATAATTTGAATAGTAAACTAGAAAAAGATACTATAAAATTAGCTGCTTTAGGAAACAAAAAGCAATGGAAACTACGGCAGGAAAAACTTTCGCCAAACTACACAACTAATTGGAACGATATTATAACAGTCAAAACTGATTAATTTTACTCATCTTCAACATCCTCAAACTCTTCTAAAACTTTGTGTTTTTTAATTAGTTTAGAATAATATAAGCCGTAAAAATAAAACCTGAATGATGATAAAAGCAATGGAATTCCCATTGTTAAATAAACTATTGCCAAATAATCGAATGGAACTAAATGATATTTTCGTGAAAGTATTCCAGAGGTCATCATTACTGTCATTAAAATGTAACTTTTAAGATTAAAAAAGTATAAAACAAAAGGTCGTTCGCTTGGTAAATGATATATTCTTTTAACATGCTTTGCCGAAATTTTCGAAAACATTAACCCATAAAATATTATACCAGCAATAATACTACCACCGGCTTTTAATCCAAAAAACTCTTTTGTTTCGCCAAATAATGTACAACCAATTAAAATGAGTTTAATGCCTGCAAACGACCAAATACTAGCAGCAATAAATAACATCACACGTTTTGAAACACCTGGTTTTAGAGTATTTATTAAATCCATTAATTTCTTTTTTATAACTTGGGCAAAGATAAATAGATTAACGACTATTGATTACATTAGTATTTTTATTTTCAGGGATATCTTTATTTGTCAATTTATTCACTCTGCTATTTGTTATAATTTATTATTTCGGAAATCTTCACATAACTCCTTTGCGTCTTTGTTATTTGTTACAATTCCTTTCAATTTAAGAAATTCAATTGCACTTTCGGTAATGTTAACAAAAGGATAATAAGCTGGATGCGAAAAATTCATGTATTTTAAAACTTTAAACATATTAAACCATTTAAAAAATCGTTGCTGAAATGTTGTTTGCGAATTTGAATTTTCATTAATTTCCAATACATTTTTTACAAAATTATTTTCAATTAAAAACTTTTGCAAAGGTTCAGAAAATTCTGATAAAACAGATTTAATTACAATATCATCCTTTTTATACATTTTTGATACAAAATTAACAACGTGTTCAATATCCAAAAATGCTTTTAAATTATAAGTTAAATAATTAGAACTTTTATTTTCCAGCATTTTTTGAATTGTTGCACCAGTTCCAAAAGGAACTCTGTTTGATGCACGTGGCGAAGGAAAAACTTTTGTAGAATTTAATTCAGCATAATTTCCGAGTTGAATAATCTTTTGTAAAAAATAAAAATCCTCACCTGCTTTTCTTTTGTTCATTCCACCTTGTCTGCAATAAACATCTGCTCTTACTGCAAAAGATGAACCTATTGTTTGAAAAGCAAAAGGGTGCCCGGCATATTTTAAAGCCGAAATATAATACCTTAAATATAATTCATAACTAGCAATAGAATTATAAGTAAAATCATCATATTTATCGCATTGAAGTGGATGTTCAAATTGTATTGAACAAGCATTAATTTTTTTGTTTTGAATAAACAGTTTTTCAATTTCAGTTAAATAATTTGTTTGACAAGTACAATCAGCATCAAAACCAATAATAACGCCCTCACTTTTTCCTAAATATTCAAACCGCCTAACAGCTTCGTCCATTCCAATTTTACGAGCTAACCCTACACCTGCGTCTTTTTCAGGCAAATTGTTTATCGAAACCAAATGAAAATTTATTTTTTTTTCGTTATGTTTTTTTTTCCACTCATTAAATTCAATCTCAGATTTCCTGTTTTGCTCTAATTCAATAATTCCATTATTTATTGAGGCATTTATAACAACAATTATTTCGACCGAACAATTTGGTCTGTCACAAATCCATATACTTTCTAATGTTTTGATTAAATATGGTTCATTAAAGCAAGGAATAACAATTTGCAAAAATAAATCTTCATTTGGAGTAGCACTTATAAATGAAGAATATAGGGCATGGTTTGGTAAATAATGCCCGGCAAAATTCATTGTATTATTTTTTTGTTACTCACCCCCAACCCCAATGTAATTAAATTAACGTAATTTTTAAAAAATATCGAATGTCGAATACAGAATGATGAATTTAGAAGTGGTTGATTTACTTCATTATTCGGTGTTCGATGTTCATTATTCATTATTCTTTTTTCTTAACTTAACGACATTGGGTGTCAGGGGGTGAGTTATTTCTTTGTTGACAAAGCGTTATAACGTTCATTCAGTATCCCTGCAACAGTATCGGTAATATTTAATCCTTCGTTTCCATATAAAAATGTTGCAGAGTTAAGAATATATCTGTATCTACAATCAGCATTAAATTCTTTAAGGAAATTTGTTACGGTATCTAATAATTGTTTTTCTAATCCTTGACTTTCTTTCATTAGTTCGTTTGATAAATCTTCACGAAGTTTATAAAGATTCTGCTGTTTTGCCATTAGCTCCTGCTCTTGCCGCTGTGCACTTTCCTGACTTAAAAAGCTATTATTCTGCACTTTTTTTTGAAATTCTGTAGCTTCTTTTTCAAATGCTGCTGATTTACGATTCAAATCAGATTCCATTCCTTTTTGTTTTTCCAATAACTTGCTTTCAAGTTCATCGTAAAATTTGTATTTTTTTAATAAAGTATCAACATTAATATAAGCAATATCATCTTTTACATTGATATTGTCAATTTTCTTTTGGTTTACTTTTTTAGAACTTTCCTTTTTACATGAATTTGAATTAAAATGTAAAAGAAATAACACAACCACTGCAACAAAGAGTACAGAATTAATAATCAAAGATAAATTTTTCATAAAATTAAAATTTATACAAAAAAACATAAAATTTTACAAACATAAAAATTTTTACAAATTTTTAACCTTGTATTACAAAACAAATATTACCTTTATAATAATAAAATTTATGATTATGAGAAAAATATTTTTTGCAGCATCGGTCGTTTTTCTAACGTTTTTTTTGTCATTTAATGTACAATCTCAAAACACTATAAAGTACTCAAAAGCAAAAGTTTACTTCGATAAAGGTGGACTAAATAAACTTGCCTCGCTTGGTATTGCCGTTGATAACGGAACTGTAAAAAAAGACCAGTTTATTATATCTGATTTCTCGGAAAATGAAATAAAAATAATCCGCGAAAATGGTTTTCAATATGAAATTTTAGTTGATGACGTTTCAAAATATTACGAGGAAAGAAACAAAAACGCAAACGATAGTATAAACTCACCAAAAAAAAAAGACATAAACGCTGTTGCCTGTTCGGTAGATAAATACCAGACTCCTCAATATTTTTCGCTTGGTTCTGTTGGCGGATTTTATTCGTATGAAGAAATAATGACAGAACTTGACAGTATGCGTCAACGTTTTCCTAATCTTGTTACTATAAAACAACAGCTTGGCTCAACTACTACAATTGAAGGAAGAAAAATTTGGATGGTGAAAATTTCGGATAATCCCGATATTGATGAACCCGAACCGGAAGTTCTTTATAGTGCATTAACCCATGCCCGTGAACCAATGGGAATGCAGCAATTATTTTTCTTTATGTACTATTTGTTAGAAAACTATAACTCAAACTCAATTGTAAAATATATTGTTGACAATACCGAACTTTATATTGTGCCCTGTGTTAATCCCGATGGATATAAGTTAAACCAAACAACAAATCCTGGAGGTGGCGGAATGCAGAGGAAAAATTGCAGAGTAACAGGTGGCGATCCAAAAGGAATTGATTTAAACAGAAATTATGGTTTTCAATGGGGATATGATGATATTGGCTCCTCTCCTAACCTATCTGATGAAACTTATAGAGGTACATCTGCATTTTCGGAAGCCGAAACTCAAATTATGAAAGATTTTGACGAAAGTAAAATATTTAAATTATGTATTGATTATCATACTTTTAGTAATGTGTTAATTTATCCATGGAGTTACGATAATTTATTAACTCCCGATTCTGCAATATTTCGACAATATGCTCAAATAATGACTAAAAACAATGGGTTTGCTTATGGTACTCCTTTTCAAACACTTGGTTATAATGCTAATGGCGGTTCGGTAGATTGGTTTTATGGCGAACAAAGCACAAAAAATAAAATAATGGGTTTTTCACCCGAAGCCGGCGATGCAAATGACGGATTCTGGCCTCAAATTGACAGAATAGAACCAATTGCAAAATCGTTTGCCGAAATGAATTTTTACCTTGCACTTTTTGCCGGCAAATATGCCGAAATAAGTGATGCAAACACAAAATTTTTAAGCAGTTCGGGATATTTAAAGTTCGATGTTCAAAGTTTGGGGCTCGACACTCCTGCAACTTTTACTATTTCTATTGTTCCAACAAATTCTGCAATAACATTAGTTGGTTCTCCAGTAATCATAAACAATATGCAATTTTTACAAACAAGTAATGATTCAATTAATGTTACATTATCACCTTCATTAACTCCCGGACAAATAATTTCTTATGTTTATAAAGTTCAGAATTCTTATGGATTTTATTATTCAGATACTATTACAAAAATATTCGGAACTCCTGTTGATATTTTTTATGATGTTGCAAACAATATGAATAACTGGACATCAACAACATGGAATACTACAACTTCGAGCTATCATTCTGCAACTAAAAGTTTTACCGATTCGCCTTCAGGAAATTATAATGACAATGCTAACACAAATATCACATTAAATAGTTATATTAATTTATCAGCGTATTTGTATGCAGAATTATCATTTTGGGCAAAATGGGACATTGAAGCCGGATGGGATTACGTTGAAGTCCTCGCTTCAACAAATGGCACAATATGGACTCCACTTTGCGGAAAATATAATCATCCCGGAAATTCTTATCAGGATATTGACCAGCCAATATACGATGGTACTCAATCAACATGGGTAAATGAACAAGTTGATTTAACTAATTATTTAGGTCAAAGCATTAAACTCAGATTTAAACTTGTAAGTGACAATTATATGAATTATGATGGTTTTTATTTTGATGATATTAAGGTTTCTGTAATTACAAACCCTTTAAACATAAACAATTTGAATGAAAATGAAAATGCAATAACATTGTACCCTAACCCATGTGAAAACGTATTAAATATTAAAATAAATTCATCAAATAAATTGAATTCGTTTATAGAAATATACAATTCTTTAGGAAAGAAAATTGAAACTGTTTATGTTAACAATAATCAGAATAATATAAATATTGATACCAAAAATATTACACAAGGAATATATTTTGTGAAATTTGTTAACGAAACTGGAATTTCAAATACTTTAAAGTTTGTTAAGCAATAATTTTTCTCGATTTTAATAATTAGACATCTTTCCAAATAAATTGTTGCAAAATTAATATGTATATTGCCATGACCTTTAGGTTGAAAATAATCTATATATTGCCACGACCTTTAGGTCGTGGAATATTAAAATAAATAATATGGCTTTAGCCAAAACA
>Ga0154308_1082_pt1 | contig 27716 bp, 16 predicted proteins | sample RifGroA2_FD_105602 | JGI IMG/M metagenome (GOLD analysis project Ga0154308, IMG submission 105602) | Bacteroidetes bacterium GWA2_32_17
ATATAAATTCTGACAAATTCAGACTAATGAAAGCGAAGATGCAATATAGTCTTAATCCTTGTTTTAGTGGAATATAAATTCTGACTTAAAAACAAAAAAGAACAACGTTATATTTAACGGTCTTAATCCTTGTTTTAGTGGAATATAAATTCTGACATTTACGAAAAGAGACATAAAAAAGTTATACAAGTGTCTTAATCCTTGTTTTAGTGGAATATAAATTCTGACTCGGTCATTTAATAAAGGATATACAACAAAAAATGTGTCTTAATCCTTGTTTTAGTGGAATATAAATTCTGACCAACCTCTTTCCTTTGCTCCTTAACTAAAAATCCGTCTTAATCCTTGTTTTAGTGGAATATAAATTCTGACAGAAATTTTATGAATATTTAAACAAAAAATAACAGTCTTAATCCTTGTTTTAGTGGAATATAAATTCTGACTAAAGAAATATGAAATATGGCGTGAAGGAAATACGTCTTAATCCTTGTTTTAGTGGAATATAAATTCTGACCTGGCGAAATTGCTTTGTACGACAAAACAGCTAAGTCTTAATCCTTGTTTTAGTGGAATATAAATTCTGACTCAATATAGTATATTTACATCAATATTCAGACTAAGTCTTAATCCTTGTTTTAGTGGAATATAAATTCTGACTTTGGGAAAGTAAAAAGATGGTGGAACATAGCCATGTCTTAATCCTTGTTTTAGTGGAATATAAATTCTGACTTTTATCGAAACTGGAAAACATCTTGATATAAAAGTCTTAATCCTTGTTTTAGTGGAATATAAATTCTGACAACCAACATTTCGTTCCTTGTATCTCCAGCAGGAGGTGTCTTAATCCTTGTTTTAGTGGAATATAAATTCTGACAACAACTGTTTTAAAACATCAATTAAAAATCGGAGTCTTAATCCTTGTTTTAGTGGAATATAAATTCTGACTAAACAGAAATACGATATGTATAGTATTAAATTGTCTTAATCCTTGTTTTAGTGGAATATAAATTCTGACCCAACATACGTCTGTGTAATAACAAGTATGGCAGAGTCTTAATCCTTGTTTTAGTGGAATATAAATTCTGACTGTTGTTGCTGGCGACTTTAATGAGAATGGTATGTCTTAATCCTTGTTTTAGTGGAATATAAATTCTGACTGCATCATTTGTCTGCAAGGCGAAGAAACTTATGTCTTAATCCTTGTTTTAGTGGAATATAAATTCTGACAACTTGCAATAGAACTTGCAAAGAAAAAAGAAAGTCTTAATCCTTGTTTTAGTGGAATATAAATTCTGACTATGGTTAAAAGGGGAATTACAATGCGTTCCACAGTCTTAATCCTTGTTTTAGTGGAATATAAATTCTGACTAAATATAACAACGTATATGACATGGCTGACCGCAGTCTTAATCCTTGTTTTAGTGGAATATAAATTCTGACCTACCAAGTAAAAATAAATGCAATTATTATCCTGGTCTTAATCCTTGTTTTAGTGGAATATAAATTCTGACTCTCTAAACAACAAATAAGAGAAAAGAACTTTAGTCTTAATCCTTGTTTTAGTGGAATATAAATTCTGACATGTACTCAATAATCCGAAGATTGAGTAAAAAAAGAGTCTTAATCCTTGTTTTAGTGGAATATAAATTCTGACATAGATATTCGATTGATTGCAAATTAAAATATTCAGTCTTAATCCTTGTTTTAGTGGAATATAAATTCTGACAATAAGGGATAAAACGCAGCCGTGTGAGTTCGAGCGTCTTAATCCTTGTTTTAGTGGAATATAAATTCTGACAAATATGAAAAAATGGATATAAAAAAACTGATAGGTCTTAATCCTTGTTTTAGTGGAATATAAATTCTGACTCACTAGTGATAATCTAATCGTTGAAGCGATAAAAGTCTTAATCCTTGTTTTAGTGGAATATAAATTCTGACAAAAAACTTTGCGAGATTGGCTCAAAATGGCTGTTGTCTTAATCCTTGTTTTAGTGGAATATAAATTCTGACTCTGTATTAATTAAATAATTGTTATAAAGTGTTTTATTAGTTTTAATATACGAATTTAGATTAATTTTAATGTACATTTTTAAAAGTGCAAAATTACAAATATTATTTTAAAAAAACAATGTTGATTTATTACCTGTTATTATATCAAAATCAATATTTTTCCCAATCAATTTCATAGCAGTTAAAAAATAATTTTTATATTTGAAAATTATTAACACATTTAATATTTATATTTGTAATTGAAAAAAAACAAAATTTGAAAAAAATACGAATACTAAATATTACATTCGATACCGAAATTAAAAGCTACGAAATTCCAGCTTTTAGAGGTGCTATAATTAAAAAAGCAGGACTTGAAAATATTTTATTTCATAATCACCTTTCAGATAATAAATTTTTGTTTAAATACCCTTTAATTCAATATAAACAGTTTAACAACCGTCCATCTATTGTTTGCATAGAACAAGGTGTTGACGAAATACATAAATATTTCGAAAATAAAGTTTGGGACATAGAATATAGTGGCAAAATACACCAGATGAAAATTTACAAGCTACTTATGAACCAGTTTACTATGCAGGTATGGGACAAAAAATTTGAATATAACATTTTTAACTGGATTGCCTTAAATCAGGAAAATATTAAATGCTACAATAATTTAATATCTTTAACCAGTAAAATTTCGTTACTCGAAAACATTTTAAAGGCAAATATTTTATCGTTTGCAAAAGGTATAGAATGGACAGTAGAGAAACCAATTGAAATAAACATTAAATCAATAAACGGAACAAGAAAAGCAAAAATAAAAGGAATTTATATGTTAGGATTTAATATAACATTTAGCACTAATGTTTTTATACCAAATAATATAGGTTTAGGCAAAAGTGTAAGTTTAGGTTATGGTATTGTTAATGCAATAAAAAATTAAAATATGAATGCCGAACAAAAATTAGAACGTAACAAAATATACCTTTCAGCTTTATTGCACGATATTGGTAAGTTTTACCAGAGAGCAGATGAGTGTTCTGTATCAAAATCTAAATATCTTGATGCAGATATTAAAAATCTTGAAAGTATTTATTGCCCCGAAGACAGAAAAGTTAAAGGAAAAAGAACACATAAACACATTTTATGGACAGCACAATTTATTAAAGATTTTGAACCACAACTGAAGGGTTTGTTAATAAACGAAGCGGGCTTTTCTGTTGATGAAATAATGCGGCTTTCGGCAATACACCACAATCCTTCGGGCAACGAAATAAACGAACTTATAATTCAAAAAGCCGACCATTACAGCAGTGGCGCCGACAGGTCAAAAATTGATACAGCATGGCAGGATGCAAACGAAGAAGAAAAATGGGACAGTTTTAAAAAAGTTAGAATGCGAAGTATATTCGAGGGTATTTCGTTAAAACACAATGAAAATGAAGTTTGGACTTCCTCATATAAAATCCGTCTTGTCTTATGCGAAATGCAATTGAATGAAACATTTTTTGAACACGAAAATAATGAAGCAACACCCGATTATGTAAAATTGTGGGAAAAATTTGTTCAGGAAGTAAAATTTGTTCAAACTTCATCCTTCAAAACCTTTTCAGAAACCTTTTTATATCTTACCGAAAAATATACAAGTCGCATCCCAGCAAGTACACAGCAATTACCCGATGTTTCGTTATACGACCATTTAAAAACTACTGCTGCTTTTGTAATTTGTTTATACGATTATATAAAAGAAAATAACAATAAACTACCAAAAGCCGATAAAAAACCATTTCTGTTAATTGGTGGCGACTTATCGGGAATACAAAAATTTATTTATGGGATTATTGCACGAGGTGCTGCTAAAAATTTAAAAGGACGTTCATTTTATTTGCAATTATTAATTGATAACATTGTAAATTTACTTATAAAAGAACTCGATTTATTTGATGCAAACATTATATACAAAAGTGGAGGTGGCTTTTACATACTTGCACCAAATACAAATGAAATTAAAGAAAAAATAAGTTCTTTTGAAAACACTATTATCGAAAAACTTTTTGAATATCATAAAACCGATTTATATATTTCTATTGATTATAATGAATTTGGTGAAGAAGAGATTTATTATGATGTAAATAACAACGAAAAAAGAACTATCGGTGATATTTGGAGTGAATTATCGGAAAAATTAAGTAAGAAGAAAAGCCAGCGTTTTAAAACAAAAATTAAAAACAATTTTAACTTATTTTTTGAGCCCAATAACAGTAATAATAATGCGAAACTTGATGAAATAACCGGCGAAGAAATAACAGGGAAAGAAGTAAAATTTGATAACCATTTAATGAATGCATACACAAAGGAGCAGATTTTGTTGGGACAAAAATTAAAGGATGTTGATTATTGGGTAAACTCATTAGAAGAATTAAACTATTTCCCCGAAAAAGCATATAACCCTATTGGTTTAAATAGCTATAATTACTTTGTACCAAAAAAGTTTTTCGGGAACAAAGAGAATCAGAATCAATTAAAAAAATCGGCTGATAAGGTACGGGCAATTGCAATAAATGAAATAAATTTTTTAGAAACACCACAAAAAGGAATAGAAAATATTTATGGTTTTTCTTTTTATGGAGGCAATAAATTTCCTGAAAGCAATTGGAATAATACACCAAAAACATTTGAAGAAATAGCTGGTGTTGAGTTTTCTGATTCCAACAAAACTAAAAGAAAAGAATCGCCAAACCTTGTAAGGATGGGCATTTTAAGGATGGATGTTGATAACCTTGGAAATGTTTTTAAAAGAGGATTATCAGCCGATAAACGTTCGTTTAGCAGGTATTCGGTATTAAGCCGTAGTTTAGATTATTTTTTTTCGGGATATATTAATAAAATCTGGAGTCGGAATAATAACTTTAAAGAATACACACAAATAATTTATTCGGGCGGAGACGATTTATTTATTGTTGGTAAATGGGATATTTTGATTAAAATGTCAACCGAAATAAATACAGAATTTCGTAAATGGACATGCCAAAATCCACAGTTAACATTAAGTGGAGGAATTGCCTTTGTTGCTCCAAAATTTCCGATACTTAAAGGAGCTGGCATGAGCGAAAGTGAAGAAAAGAACGCTAAATCGCACAAATTTGAAGAAACCGAAAAAAATTCAATCTCAATTTTCGGATATCCTTTTAATTGGGACAATGAGTTTAAATATTTGGTTAAACTAAAAGATGAAATAAAATACCTTTTAAAAGAAGATTTATCAAAAGGGTTTCCAACAGATGTATATAATTTAATGGAACAAGCAGAACTAATTTATAATGTTAAAAATAACAGATATGTTATAACAAATTACCAAGTTGTTTGGTTTGCCGTATATAATTTTAAACGGGCAGTTCAGCAAAATGCTAATGAAACAGTAAAAGAATTTCTTAAGTGTTGGGTCGAAAAAATATTTACAGGTAATATCGAAGAAGTTAAAAATACAAAATATCATGCGCTTCAATATATAGCTATTGCAGCAAGGTGGGCAAGTATGGAATTAAGATAATAAATAACAAATAAAATAAATATTATGAGTTACGAAAATTCAAATAGAGGAGGAAACAATTTTAGAAATAATTATCCTCAAAGACAACCTAATCGTTTCGATTTTAGTGAATATAAAATAAAAGAATGGATTCAAAAAGAAATTGATATTGACACAGTCAGTTTTGCCGATAAATTTGGTAAGTCCATTCAAGAAGGAAGAATGACCACTTCACAGATACGAAATATTTTTGGAGAAATGAGAAGAATTCAAATGAATGGCTATGTAAGTCAGAAAACTTCTTTTCTATTGCTAAAACCAAAACTTGCTTATGCTGTTAAAAGAAATGAAAATGATGGATTAAGAAATTTTTACGAATATTTTAAAATTGCGTATAGTTCAGTAGATACTAAAAATGATACAAATGGTACAAAACAATTTAAAAATATGATAGAACTAACAGAAGCAATTTTAGCGTATCATAAATTTTACGGTGGTAAAGAATAATAATTTTAATAAATACAAAATATCATGGCAAATAAACTTTTAAAAAAAATTGAAATTACCGGTATCATCACCTTAAAAACTGGTTTACATATTGGAGGAACCAATTCGTCAATGCAAATAGGAGGAATTGATAAAGGAGTAATAAGAAACCCAATAACAAATCAACCCTTTATTCCCGGCAGTTCGCTAAAAGGGAAAATGAGAACATTATTTGAAGTATCAACAGGAAAGACCGGTCCCAAAGTAGGTAAAGACGTTAATAATGGTCCTTCACAGGAAGGAGAATCTGCAGATTTATTTGGAAACTCATCTGGTGGATTAACTCAAAAAGCTTCCCGTTTAATTGTTAGAGATTGTGAAATGACAAATGCTAAAGAAGTTTTAGAGAAAACAGAAATGCCTTATACCGAGGGTAAAACCGAAGTGGTTATTGACAGAATAACTTCAGCAGCATCTCCTCGTCAAATTGAGAGAGTTCCTGCCGGTGCAAAATTTAGCTTAAATATGGTGCTTAATATATGGGAACAAGATAATAACGAAAAACAATTATTCGAAAATCTTTTTAAATCGCTCGAATTGCTTCGCGACGATTATCTTGGTGGAAGTGGTAGTCGTGGATATGGGCAGATTTCTGTTGAAATAGAAAAGATGTGCGAAAAAAGTTCAGATGTTTATTATGGCATTTCAGATGCAAAAGCTGTTGAAATAACAAATGTATTTAAAAAACAAATTGAAAAATTAAAATCATAGAAAATGATTGAAGCTATAAAACTTCGATTTATAACACCGGTTCATTTTGGTAGAGGACGCGAAGAACTTGATAAAACAGAATTGCTTTATCATTCCGATTCATTAAAATCGGCAATATATGCAGTTGGCTTATCCTTATTTAAAGAATGGAAAAACGAAAAACTGTTTTTTAATTCATTCCGGATTTCATCATGTTTCCCTTATGCTAATGATGAATATTTCCTTCCCAAACCTCAGTTAAAAAAAAGAATAAGTTTTGGAAAAGGAAACGATGATACCTTAGCTAAAAAAGTTAAAAAAATTGAATATTTAGAAAAGTCAGTTTTTGAAGAATATGTTAATTCTAATAATAATGAAATACAATTAAATCAAAACAATATTACACCCGATGGTTTATTTGTATGTAAAAACGATTTAACCTTTAAAAAAACTGATAACAAAGGCAATGTTTATACATTTTCTTTTTTAAAAACTAAAGTTCAACAACGTGTAAAAGTACCAATGGAATGGGAAAATGAGGATAGTGAACCATTTTATATTGACAGGATATATTTTGAAAAAAATTGTGGAATTTATTTTTTAGCAGAGTTTGAAAATGAAAAAATTCGCGAACAAGTTTTCAAAACTATTGCTCTTTTAGGAGAAAATGGAATTGGAACAGATAGAACAGTTGGTAATGGTCAATTTAACATTGCTGATACTCAAAATGAATTTTCGATTAATATTACAAGTAATATTGGTAAATATCTTTCACTTGGCTTATATCTTCCATCACTTGAGGAACATAGCAATATAATATTTGACGAAAGTAATTGGAATTTATTAAAACGAGGCGGATATATGGCAGGAAGCGAATTTGAAGAATTTATGCACCTTCGTAAAAAAAGCATTTATATGTTTGGCGAAGGAAGTGTACTAAAATCGGATAAACTTTTAAAAGGTAAATTTGAAAATTTAGTACCTGAATGGAATAACGAAAAAATTCATGCTGTATGGCGTGATGGTCAATGTTTATTATTAAAGATTTAACAAATGAAAGCTACATTAACAACATTAACACCAGTTCACATTGGCAATGGAACAACCTACAATAAAAATATTGATTTTATTCAATCAGAAAATAAAATTGGAATTATTGACGAAAAAAAAGTTCTGAATTTAATAGGAACAGAAAATATTAATCAGTGGGTTTCTGCAATTGATAATGGCGGTAACGAGTTTTTTGATTTGTTAAAACAAAGAGGATGGAATAATGAACTTGAACATATTTCTTCGCGTATTTGTGAATTAAAAAATACTGAAACTAAATCTACTCAACTAAAAGAACAATACAGAACTGCAATAAAGGGAGCTTGTATTCCCGGAAGCTCTTTAAAAGGAGCTATAAAAACATGTATATTTGATTATCTTACTTCCGATGATGATTTTATTAATCAATGTAAAATAGATGATTTAAAAATTGGGAATAAAGAAAAGTGGTCAGACTCACAAACCGATAATAAAATTTTTGGAAAAACTGCAAACGAAAAATCAACTCGCTTTTTAAAAATAGGTGATATTCATTTCGGTAACATTAATACTGATATTATTAATGTTGGAATATTAGACAAATACCACGAACAATGGGATTTTAAATTAGGACAACAATATTATGCCGAAAGCATTCCTTCGGGTGCTACTACAAATTTTCAAATGAAAATTGATACAATTCTTTTGGAAAAAAATATTGAAAAATATCCGAGTTTATGGAATAGTAAAAAAACTGAACCATTTAATAATGGAGTTGAAAACTTATGCGAAATAATAAATGGGTCAACAATATCTTCATTAAATTTTGAGCTTGCAACATTAGAAAATGAAAACATTGATGATAATATTAAACACACAATTATTAATACATTAAAAAGTTTAATACTTGAAATCGAAAATCGTTCAGAAAATGAAATAATTATACGCATTGGTGCTAATAGTGGATGGCGTTTTACCACAGCAGCATGGGTTTTAAAATTAGAAGATCAAATGAATGAAAACCAAATTAATTCTTTACGAAAAACTATACAAAAAAAAGATTACTCTAATATGGAATTATGGCCTAAAACCCGCAAAATATCAACTGATGGTCAATTATTTGGCTTTGTGAAAATCAAAATTCACGAATAATTCCTTTTATAAAAGAAAAAATAATTGCATTATTTCTTTTTTATAAGGAAACAATAGCTTATATTTTTCCAAGTGGAAAAGAAATGTAAAAATTTAAAAATAATAACCCATAGTACTGAAGAAGAAATTAAAATTAATAGTAAAATAGTAAAAATTGTACCAGTTTGGAAAGAAATGTTAAACTATAAATAAAATGCAAAATATTTTTATTGTAACACTTGGCACAAGAGAAATTCAATTTAAGATAGATGAACTTGCTGAAAATAACTTTGAAATAGAAGACCTACATTCAAGTAATATTAAAATTAAACATAAAGAAAACAATATTTCATTTGAAGTTTTTAAAAATAATTTTTACGAAAATTATTTATATCCAGTCCAACCAAGAACTGCTGGTAAAATAATATCAGAAAACTTTGATATTTTTAAAAATATACTGTTTTTTCCTTTAATTAACAAACCTTTTGAGAAAATTGTAAAAGAAAATAACTTAACAAAATTTATTATTGTTTATACCGACCAAATTGATTTAAAAGATAATGATAAAAATAAACAAAGAGATACTTTATATTTTGCAGAAATAATTAAAAAGCATTATTACGAAAAGTTAGAAAAATCAGGAAGGACAGATTTTATAGATATATGTATTAATAAAAATGTTACTGATATAGACTATCAGTACAATTATTTTGCTAAAGAGCTAAAAGAAAAACTAAAAATTAATAATAACGAAATAAATAAAATTTATCTTTTACCTCAAGGTGGCATTGACCAAATAAACCATGCATTAACATTACAATTGTTACAACAATATAAAGATAAAGTTGAAATATGGCAACAAGCGGAAGGTAAAGAAGCAAACCTACTCCAATTTACAAATTTATTTTTAAAAGACCTCCTTAAAAACCAATTAAATTCGCTAATTGATAATCTTAATTATAATGGTGCCATTGTTATATGTAACCAGTATAAAAGTCTAATAAATAAAAAAATAATTAGACTTTTAGATTTTGCACATAAAAGAAAAGAAATGCTTTATAAAGATGCTATCAAAGTTTTTAATAAAAATGAATTTGCTTTTATAGAAGATTATATAAATAAAAAATATTTACTTACAAAAGATTTTAAAAATATAACCGAAAACAATAATAATATTAACGATAAATTAGTTTTATGCATTGAGCGGTTGCATTTGTCTGAATATTATTTTAAAATAAATAATTATACCAGTTTTACATTAAGTTTAGAAATATTTTTTGAATCAATTGTTTTATATATACTTTCAAAAATTAATGAATTTGAAATTGATGTAACTAACCCCTATAAAATTGGAACCCTTTGGGAATACTTTAAGAAGCAACATGAAGAAACAACAAAAGAATTTGCTAAAATGCTTAATGTTGAGGACTTAAAAGCAGCAAGTTTTCCAATACAAATACTTATTACAGAATATTATGCGAAGGATAAATACAATGATTTTTTTAGCTTAATTAATATAATTAAATTAACTAATAGTAAACTAAATAATCGTATAAATATAAAAGGTTTAGATGGTTTACGAAATCAAGTAGCACATGAAGGTAAGGGAGTTAAAGAAGAAAATTTATCTATATTAGCCAATAATAATATGCAATGGTGGCAAATAGAGATAATTGATAAAACGAAAAAATTAATGACACAAAACAATTCATTAAACTATTTTGAAATAATGAATAACGAAATAAAACAAACTATAAATAATTGTTAAAAACAAAAAGCTATCTGAATTTCAGATAGCTTTTTTGTTGTAGAAATAATTAAACTTATTTTACAATAGTTTTAAAAGTATCATCGCTAAAATATTTTATAAATTCCATATCGGTTTTAGCTAGACCATTAAGATTTGCGTTTTTGTTAATTGCAGCACGTAAACTATTGTACATTAAATCGGTATTTGCCTGACGGGCACCAATAACTGCTTTTAAATAATACATCATATCGCGGTCTTTATCTTCGGCACAATCAATTGCCTTTGTAGCAGCATCGGCATTGCCGCTAAGTAATTTTGCTAAAGCTGCATTAAAAGTGCAGTATGTTCCAAAATATGTAACCGCACCGTTATAATCGGCTTTTTTAACAGCACAAATTCCGAGATTGTAATTTACTTCGGCACCGGCACCATTAGCCGATTTAAAATATTCTTCAGCTTTAACAAAATCGCCATCTCGTAAAGCACAAGCACCTAAATTATTAAGAATCATTGTATTGCCTGCTTCAATTGTTTTAGCTTTTTCGAATTGTGCTTTTGCATCGGCATTATTATTTTGTGCAATTAATACAAAACCAGCATTGTTAAATCCTCTCCAATCATTAGGATATTGAGATGAAGTTGCTTGATAAATTTTTAACTGACGGTTAAGGTCTTTTGTTAAAGTTGCTGTATAAAGTAATTCTTCAACCGAAAGAATAGTTGGCAAAGTATCAAATGCATTGTTTAATTCGTCATCCGAACGACCAATGCTATCAACATTAACTGTTAAAACTGAACGACGTAATTTTGGTAAAACTTTATCGGCAACCTGAGTATAAGCTTTGCTTAAATTTTTAATTTCTTTTTCGCGTTGAATAGGGTCGGAATACATAGATAGAACACGAATAATAAGGTCTTTATCGGCAATATCAGATTGCTGCATTAATGTTTGGAAACCATCCCAATCTTCGGCAGTAGCTTTTTCGCTAAAGAACCCTTCTGCTTTTGCTTTTTCGTATTTTTTTAGTTCACCTTTTATAGTAGTTGTACCACTTGTACCGCGATTTGTAGAAAGTTTAGCATTTAATTCTTCGGTTCCATCGGGTGAAGCATAAGAAGAAATTTTTACACCTTTAATTTCTTTACGTACATTGGTTTGAGTAGCAGCTAAATATTTTTTAAGAGTTTTCATTTCGTCTTTATTTAATTCACCGGGACGAACATTAGATTGATTAATCAAATACATGATTTGAGCTTCTTTTGTTTCGGGAATTATACGAACAAATTTATCTTTTGCAGCAATAGCTTTAGAATCTTTCTCGAGTAAACCGGGAGTAGCAATAGTACCTTGACCAATTGTTACAGGGTCAAAATCTGCAAATTTCTTTTTTACAACCGCATGAATCTTAACATTTACATCGCAAACTCGCATATCTTGAGTGTAAGCAACTTTATCGGTATATGAAAAACTACCGCCACCTAAATTTTTTATTACAGGATTATTATCCTGCACTTTTTCGCCTTGTACTTTAATCATTTTCAATGGAATTTCAGTTCCGCTTGTTGATTTTAATACCGGGGTAATTTCGCAAGTAACTTTTTTCTTGTAATATTTTTCAGGGAATTTGCCTGTAACATTGATAACAACGCTGTCAGCGTGCATTTCCAATGGATTTGGCAAAAGTGTATATTTAATTACACTTTGCATTTTTTTCATCTTTTTTAAACCGGTACAACTGCTAAATGCAAATACCACCATTAAAAGAGATGCAAGATAAACGTAACTGATTCTTTTCATAAGTATCTGATAATTTAATTGTTTTAAATCAATTTATTAATTTCAAGCTACAAAATTATAAATGTTTTACGAATAAAAAATTATTTTTTCAACATATATCAAAATTTATTTAACAATTGTTGTTGTACCATGTTTGTATTCTTTGCTGAATATAGCTTTCACTATTTTTTGATAATGTTCGTTATTGTTCACAAAATTTAAATTATTCGCATCAATTATTAAAGTTGTAATATTTGATTGCTGCTTTATAAATTCTAAATAACCATTATTTATTTTTTCAAGATATTGAGCAGTAATGTTTTGCTCGTATTCCCGTCCTCTTAAACTTATTTGATACAAAAGTCGTTCGGTTGACATACTTAAATAAACGAATAAATCGGGTTTTGGAAGCGATTTTTGAATTATGTCAAATAATTGTTTATAAAGATTATACTCGTCGTCAGAAAGTGTTTGTTTGCTAAAAATTAACGATTTCATAAAATAATAATCTGAAATAATTAAAGGTTTAAACAAATTAGGTGTAGTAAGTTCTTCTTTTAACTGTCGGTATCTATCGGCAAGGAATGAAAGTTCAAGAGGAAAAGAATATCGTTCGGGATTTTGATAAAATTTTGGTAAAAAAGGATTATCGGCAAACCTCTCTAAAATAAGATTCGCATTATAATCTGAAGCGATTTTTTTTGAAAGTGTTGTTTTTCCAGCTCCAATATTTCCTTCAATAACAATAAACCTATAATTTGTCATACAATTGTCATACATGGTCATACAATGGTCATACAATAGTCATACATGGTCATACATGGTCATACAAAAGTCATACAAAAGTCATACAAAAGTCATACATGGTCATATACAATGGTTGATATTTGTTTTCAATGTTTATGAATTATTATTTGGTTTTTTACCAATTGAGTTAATATAGTTATTTAATTTTACGCTAATATCTTTTATTTCAGACGAAAACATATTGAAATCATCTTCAGATAATAAATTTCGATTTTTTGATTTTGTAAGCCAAGTTTTTGTTTCGTAAAGTGAACCTCTTGAATAATAGTAAAAATGTTTTGATTCTTGAAAATGAAATCTTCCAAAGCCTTCGCTTAAATTAGCAGCAACAGAATCAACTGCCCTTACTAACTGCTTGCCAACTGTATCTTTTGCAAACCAATTCCATTTTTCAACTATTTGCCAAACTTTTTCAGCTATTTCCATGGACTGTTGGTAAACTCGTAATTCTTCTATTTCCATATTTTTAATTATTTATTGTTAATACATTGTTTTACATAATCACACATTGTCATATATTGTCATATATTGTCACACATTGTTATATAATAGTCATAGGTGGTCACCATAGTAAAAGTAATCATGCAATGTGGGTTAGCTATTGAATGACGATTGTATGACAATTGTTTGACTTTTTTAATTGATTTTTTATTTTTTATCATTTTCATAATGTTTTTTAATATTTTGGTGTAATTCCCATATTATAGAATATAAACGAATAAATATCAACAGCTTCGTCAATTTGCTTTGATGTTGGTTTACCTGCGCCATGTCCTGCTTTAGTTTCAATTCTTATTAACACAGGGTTTTGACCTTTATACATTTCTTGCAAAGTTGCAATATACTTAAAAGAATGTGCTGGAACTACTCGGTCGTCGTGGTCGGCAGTTGTAACCATAATTGCTGGATATTCAATATTCTGTTTTATGTTATGAATTGGCGAATACTTATAAATATATTCGAATTGTTCTTTATTTTCACTACTTCCATAATCTGTTACCCAATTCCATCCAATTGTAAACTTATGAAAACGAAGCATATCCATAACGCCAACAGCAGGTAATGCAACTTTAAAAAGGTCGGCACGTTGATTTGCAACAGTTCCAATTAATAAACCACCATTAGAACCACCTTGAACAGCTAAAAATTTTGAGGATGTATATTTTTCTTTTATCAAATACTCGGCTGCAGCAATAAAATCGTCGAATACATTTTGTTTATTTAATTTAGTGCCTGCTAAATGCCATTCTTCGCCATACTCTCCGCCTCCACGCAAATTTGCAACAGCATACACTCCCCCATTTTCGAGCCATAAAATTCTACTTGCACTAAAACTTGGTGTTAAGCTAATGTTAAATCCGCCATAAGCATATAATAATGCAGGATTTGTTCCATCAAATTTAATTCCTTTTTTATGTACAATAAACATTGGAATTTTAGTACCATCTTTACTCGGATAAAAAACTTGTTTTACTTCGTAAATATTTCCATCGAAATCAATTTTTGGTTTAAAATATTCTTTACTTGCTCCTGTTTTTGAATGATATAAAAATACAGTTGTCGGATAATTATAAGAAGTAAAATCGTAAAAGCCAATACTATCATTTTTATCTGAATTAAAAGAATTTAGAGTTCCAATTGAAGGCAAGTTAACATTATTCAAAAATTTACCGGAATAATCATAAACTTTCAATTCAGAATGAGCATCTTTCATATATAAAGCAACAATAGTTTTATTGCAAAATGATACAGAAGAAAGAACATTATTTGTTTCGGGCAAAACATCAATTGCTTTTAAAATATCGGGGTTTGAGAAATTTACTTTTATTAGTTTATATTTTTTTGCATTAAAATTTGTTCTAATATATAAGTCGTTGTCAATATTTTCAATTATACTAAATTGATTTTCAAAGGTTGAAATTAGAGTAACAATTTTTGAATCTTTTATTGACAAATCTTTTAAATACAAAGCATTACCCATTGAGCCGGCATTTTCTTCGTAAATACATAAAAACTTTTGGTCGTCGGTAACGGATGCGAAATAGTTACGAAGTGGCTCATTTTTATTTTCAAAAATTATTGTATCGGTACTTTGTTCGGTACCTAACTTATGATAAAATAATTTGTGGTATTCATTTTTTTGTGATAATTCTTTTCCTTTTCTAGTTGGCTCATAGCCACTATAATAAATTCCATTTTTAAACCATCCAATATTCGAAAATTTAACCCAGTTTAAATGGTCGTCAAGTAATTTTCCTGTTTCGATATTTAAAAAATAAATTTCGTTCCAGTCCGAACCTCCACGCGCAACAGCATAAGCAAGAATTTTTCCATCCTGAGAAATATCCATTGATGCAAGCGAAACCGTTCCATCATCGGAAAGTTTGTTTGCGTCAAGTAAAATTCGTCCCGTATCAGTTGGGGTACTCATTATATATAAAATACTTTGGTTTTGTAAACCATTATTTTTATAACAGAAATATTTTCCTCCTCTTTTAAACGGAGACGATTGTTTAGGAAAATTAAATAAAGATGTAAGCCGTTCTTTCATTTTTTGACGAAATGGAATTTTATTCAAATAACCGAACGTTACTTTATTTTCTGCTTTTACCCATTCGGCAACATCAGCAGCGGTATCGTTTTCGAGCCAGCGATATGGGTCAGGAACTAAAGTTCCAAAATAGTTATCAACAGTATCACACTTTTTTGAAACAGGATAATTTATTTTTTGAGCACTAAGTACAACATTTGACACAAACATAATAGTAATAATATACAGAACTTTATAAATTCTCATAACAATAAATTTAATTGTTTCAAAAATATAAAAATAAAATAAAACAAAGCAACTTAAATTTATTTTTATACGTCATGTCATTATATTTATAAATTTATTACTTTTACTAAAAAATAATACTAAGTATGAAAAAAATAATTTTTACATTATTGTTTGTAACATTATCGGTAACAATATTTGCTCAAAAAGTTCAAAAAATTTCATTAACAAATTCAACTGATGAGTTTACAATTTTACAAAACGAACCGTTAAAATTTAGTTTTAATACTTCTATTTCGACAGTTAAAGCTAAAGAAATTTTTACAAAACATGGAAATTTTAATCAATTATTTGCAGAAAGCTATGTAAACGATGGCGAAATAGGAAGTCCATCACTTCCAACTTTAAAAAGATTAATTGAAATACCTTATAATGCTAATATTAAGGTAAATATAATTAGCTATGACGAAGAAATAATTTCGTTAAACAATTTAGGATTTAGTAATAAAATTATTCCACAACAACCTTCCGTAAGAAAAGACCAGGATGTTGATAAACTTCCATTTCATTTTAATGAGCAAGTATATTTAACAAATGATTTTATTGAAAGTCCAATTGCAGAAATTCAGAATGCAGGCATCATGCGTGGTGTAAATATTGGCAGGCTTGTTATTCGTCCAATACAATATAATCCTGTTCAAAACGAAATTCGTATTTTAAAAAATATTGTAGTTGAAGTGAATTTTGAAAATGCCGACATTGCAATAACTAACACAATGAAAGCAAAATATTATTCTCCGTTGTTTCAAAATACGTACAAAATGTTATCGAACTATAAACCCAACACAAATAAGGATGCAATAACAACTTATCCTGTAAAATATGTAATAGTTTCTCCTCCTGCTTTTCAATCAACTTTACAGCCATTTGTGCAATGGAAAACAAAAAAAGGATTTAAGGTTGTTGAAGCTTATACTAATAATCCATTGGTTGGTTCAACTACAACATCTATAAAAAATTATTTACAAGGTCTTTATAATGCGGGAACACCAAGCGATCCTGCACCATCCTTTGTCTTATTTGTAGGAGATGTTGCTCAAATACCAGCATTTGCAGGAACAACAGGAAGTCATGTAACTGATTTATATTATTGTGAATACACCGGAGATAAAATTCCTGAATGTTATTATGGCAGATTTTCGGCAACAACTATTGGAGAATTAACACCACAAATTGATAAAACACTTGAATACGAACAATACCTGATGCCTGATCCTTCATTCCTTAACGAAGTTGTTATGATTGCCGGACAGGACGCAACCTATGGTCCTTTGCATGGCGATGGACAAATAAATTATGGAACTTCTACTTACTTCAACCCTTTGCACAATTTAAATTCACACACCTATTTATATGCAATTTCCGGATCGAGTGCAGCTGCTATAATTTCCAATGTTAGTTCCGGTTGTTCTTTCGCAAATTATACTGCACATGGAAGCTCTGATGGTTGGGCTGATCCGGAATTCAGTATTTCAGACATCTCTACACTTTCTAATGCTAACAAATATCCTTTGATGGTAGGCAATTGTTGTCTTACCAATAAATTTGATGACCCTGTTTGTTTTGGCGAAGCTTTGCTCAGAGCCAGTAATAAAGGTGCTTTAGGATATATTGGCGGTTCCAATAGTACTTATTGGGATGAAGATTATTGGTGGGGAGTAGGCAACAAAACAGTAGTGGTTAATCCGATTTATTCGGCTACTAATCTTGGTTCTTATGACAAAACATTTCATGATCATGGAGAAATTTCAGCCGATTGGTTTGAAACGCAAGGACAAATGATTTCGGCAGGAAATCTTGCAGTTACTCAAAGTGGAAGTTCTTATGTTGATTACTATTGGGAAATTTATCATTTAATGGGCGACCCATCGCTTATGCCATATCTTGGTATTCCAACAGCATTATCACCAGTAACATATCAAAATTCAGTTCCATTTGGACCAACAACAGTAACTGTAATAACCGAACCATACTCTTATGTGGGGTTATCATTAAATAATGTTTGGATTGATGCACAATATACAGGTGCTTCGGGAATAGTTAATCTTGATATTTCAACAATTGCAAGTCCTTGTACTTTAGATGTAGTAATTACTAAACAAAATCGCCAGCCTCATATTGGAACAATTTTAATGGTTCCTAACAATACTCCTTATGTTGTTTATCAAAGCAATGTAATACACGATTCGGGTATAGCTGTAAATGGAATTGTTGAATACAGCGAAAATGTTAATTTAGATGTAACACTAAAAAATGTTGGGAGCATAAATGCAACAAATATAAATTCAACATTAAGCACAACAAATTCCGATATTACAATAACAGATAACACAGAAGCTTATGGAAATATTAATGCAAATTCAAGTGCAACACAAAATAATGCTTTTGCTTTTAATGTTGCAAATGTAATTACCGACCAGCAATTTGCACAATTTACAATTACTGCTACCGATGGTGGTTCCGGAACTTGGCAAACAAATTTCAATATATTATTGAATGCACCTGTTTTACAAGCTACAACCATTACAGTTAATGATGCAACGGGAAATGGGAATGGAAGATTAGACCCAGGCGAGTCTGTAACAATTAATGTTACAACAATAAATAGTGGTCATGCCATTTCTCCGTCTGCTGTAGGAACACTTAACTTAAACAGCGGAATGGTTACAATACCAGGAAATACAAGTAATTTTGGTGTTATTAATGCATCCGGAAACGCTATTGCATCTTTTACGGTGAATGTAGATGCTGGTGCAATACTTGGCTCTTATGCTAATTTCACATTTAATGTAAATGCCGGAGGATATACAGCAACAAAAACTTTTTCGTTACCCATTGGGTTGGCTGTTGAAGATTTTGAAACAAATACTTTTACTCAAAATCCCTGGGATACAACACATTTTGGAGACGCACCATGGACAATTATTAACAGCGGAAACATATACGAAGGAAATTTTACAGCGCGTTCAGGTGTTATTTCTGATAATAAAACATCTGAATTAACAATACAAATTACAGTAATGTCGGCTGACACACTTTCGTTCTACAAAAAAGTTTCCAGCGAGTTGGATTATGACTTTTTAAGATTTTATGTTGATGGTTCTCCTTATGGCGAATGGAGCGGTGAAGTTGACTGGAGCCGCGAAGCATATATGCTCACAACCGGCTTGCATACAATAAAATGGATTTATTCAAAAGATATATATTGGATTGGGGGCTCTGATGCTGCATGGGTTGACTTTATTATTTTCCCTTCAATGAATATAACTCAAATTAAACCTGAAACAAATAACAATTTGCAGTATTTCACTGCATATCCAAACCCATTTAAATCGGAATCTTTAATTATGTTTAATGTTACTAATTCTGAAAGTGTAAATATATCTTTATTGAACACTTTAGGAGAAACAGTAAAAGTAATTTTACCAACTCAAAAAGTTACAGAGGGAACACATCAAATTCAGTTGTCGGATAACGGATTATCAGCCGGAATTTATTTCTGTAAATTGAATACAGGTTCATATAATAAAACAATAAAAGTTATTATAACAAAATAAATAATTATGAAAAATTTAATGTTATTTAGTGTTTTGTCTATAAAGTCAAGAGTCTGGAATATAAAGTTCGATAACAAGGCTTGCGAAGTTTTGAAAATCAAGGAGTTTACTAATGTAAATGACTGTTTTCAAAACGAGCATAACGCCGTTAGCGGACTTTATAGACTGACTCTATTTAATCTTTGGCTGATAGTATCATTATCGGCTTCTGTTGCTTTTGGGCAACAACATTCATGGGTAAAAATTGGAGATTCCGGAAAAACAACGTCAGAAATTAAACTTGTTTCTTCATCAAATACAGAAACTGAAATAAGTTTTAATTTGAATGCTTATGAACTCAAACCCGTTTTAACAAATAACGGAAGTGCGGTTGTTGTTGACGCACCCGATGCAGCAAGGATTTTAAAAACCGGTGCACCGGATTTGCCATGTTTTGCTACATCAATTATTATTCCTGATAAAAATGAAATGGAAGTTGAAATAATTAATTCAAAATTTATTGAATTAAACAACATTTCTGTTGCACCATCTAAAGGTAATTTGTTACGAACTATTGACCCTTCAACAATTCCATATACTTTTGGTAATGAATATCAACAAAATGAATTTTATCCTTCAAAATTAACTTATTTAAGAGAACCTTATATTTTCAGAGATTACAGAGGAGTTGCAGTTGTTATTCAACCATTTGAATACAACCCCGTTACTAAAGTTTTAAGAATTTATACCGAAATAACTTTAAAAGTTAGAACAATTAAGAAAGAAGGTATAAACCAATTTGTCAGAACAAATAACAATAAAATAGATAAAGAATATAACAATATTTATCGTTCTCACTTTTTAAACTATCAGCAAACAAAATATACACCTATTGACGAACTCCCCGGCAATATGTTAATTATTTCGTACCCATCGTTTATGGCAGCAATGCAACCACTTGTTGATTGGAAAATTTTAAAAGGTTTACCTTGCGAAATGGTTAGTGTTGCTACAATTGGGAATACTGCAACAGCAATAAAAAACTATGTAACAAATTACTATAACACAAATGGATTAACATTTTTATTGTTGGTTGGCGATTTTGCTCAGGTTACATCTGCAATTACAACCGATGGCTCAGATGGAGCAATGGATATTGATTACGCATATATTTCAGGAAGCGACCATTATCCTGAATTTTTAGTTGGTCGTTTCTCTGCCGAAACTGTTGCTGATGTTCAAACACAAGTGCAAAGAAGTGTTTTCTACGAAAAAACTCCTTTAGCCGGAACATGGTATTCAAAAAACTTGGGAATCGGCTCTGACCAAGGTCCCGGCGATGATGGCGAATTAGATTATGAACACATTAGGGCTATACAAACAGCTTTATTAGGATTTACTTATGATACATCTTTTGAATTATTTGACGGTAGTCAAGGCGGACTTGATGCTGCCGGCAATCCAGTTCCTGCTGATGTTTCAACTGTAGTAAACCCCGGCGTTGGAGTTATTACCTATTGCGGACATGGTTCCGATTATTCATGGGGAACAACAGGATTTTCTAATACTGAAGCTGCCGCATTGTTAAATGTTAATAAACTTCCTTTTATTTTTTCTGTAGCTTGCGTTGTTGGTCATTTTAATGCAGGAACTTGCTTTTGCGAAGCATGGATGAGAGCAAAACAAACAGGTGGACCAACAGGAGCTATTGGAATTTTTGGTTCAACAATTAATCAATCGTGGGACCCGCCTATGGAAGCCGAAGACGAAATGATAGACATTCTTACCGAAACTTATGCAAGTAATATTAAACGCACTTATGCAGGGATTTGCGAAAACGGCTGTATGAAAATGAACGACACTTATTCAGATTTCGCAATGACTGACACGTGGACAATTTTTGGCGACCCAAGTTTGATGGTTAGAACAACCGACCCAATGAGCATGACAGTTTCACATTTGCCTACTTTATTTGCCGGATTAAATACTTTTCAGGTAAACTGTGATGTAGAAGGTGCTTATGTTGCAATTACCGAAAGTAATCAAATACTTGGAACAGGTTATGTTTCAGGAGGCATTGCTAATATAACATTAAACCCCGCTCCTACTTCTGTTGGACAAATAATTAATGTTTGCGTTACTGCATTTAATTACGTACCATACATTGGAACATTTACAGTTGTAAATAATACTGCTCCTTATATTGTATATGATAGTAATGTAATTCATGATTCAGGTGTCAGCATAAATGGCAATGTTGAATACAGCGAAAATGTCAGTCTGGATTTAACATTAAAAAATGTTGGTTCGGTTGATGCAACAAATGTTACAGCAATTATAAGTACAACAAATTCTGATATAACAATTACCGATAATTCCGGAAGTTATGGGAATATTATTGCAAGTACAACTTCAACACAAAATAATGCTTTTGCTTTTAATGTTGCAAATGTAATTACCGACCAGCAAAATGCAGCATTTACAATAACTTCTACAGATGGTTCGATGAATTCGTGGCAATCGAATTTTAACATTATGCTTAATGCTCCGGTTTTACAAGCCACAACTGTTACAATTGACGATGTTGCTTTGGGAAACGGCAACGGAAGACTTGACCCAGGCGAAACAGCAACAATAAATATTACAACTTTAAATAGCGGGCATGCTATTTCACCAGTTGCTAATGGAACATTAACAGTAAACAGTGGCATGGTTACAGTACCTGTTAATAATATAAGTATTGGAACAATTGCTGCAAGCAGTAATGTTATAGCATCGTTCAATATTAATGTTGATGCAGGTGCACAAACCGGTGTTTATGCATCATCATTTACATACAATGTGAATGCTTCGGGATACACTGCTACAAAAATTTTTACATTACCAGTTGGAATAATAGTTGAAGACTTTGAATCTAATACTTTTACCGAATTTCCATGGAACAACACTGGCATCTATCCATGGACAATTATAAACAGCGGAAATATTTATGAGGGAAATTATAATGCCCGTTCTGGTAATTATAATATCGACAATTCTACTTCCGACTTAAATATTCAGATAAATGTTATTTCTACCGATACTCTTTCCTTTTATAAAAAGGTTTCGAGCGAAGATACTTGGGATTTTCTTAAATTTTATATAGATGGCATTCAGAAAAACCAGTGGAGCGGTGAAGTAAACTGGAGCCGGAATGCTTATTATCTGACTACCGGCGCTCATACTTTAAAATGGTCTTACGTAAAGGATGATTATGTGAGTTCAGGGCTGGATGCTGCCTGGGTGGATTTTATAATTTTCCCTTCACAGCAAACTCTTAATCTTAGCGAAAACAATTCGGGTTTACAATATATAGCAGTTTTTCCTAATCCGGCGAATACAGAAACTGTTATTTCTTATTGTTTAATAAGAAAAAGCGATGTAAGTATTTGCCTGCTTAATTCTTTGGGACAGAATGTTAAAACAGTTTTAACTTATAAAACTGAAAATGAAGGAACTCATAAATTACTGCTTTCTACAAACGATTTACCGGCAGGAATATATTTCTGTAAATTTTATATAGATAATATAACTCAGGTTGTAAAAATTATTGTAACAAAGTAAAATAATTATCTGTTTTGTCATGCCGATGACAGTTATGTGTCTATATATTAACTGAATAGATTCTTCGCTTTACTCAGAATGACATTAGAAATTCATCATTCTGAATTAAGTATAACAGAGTGTAGGATTTTAATTATATTAATTGGTATTAATTATGAATAATTTTCCTATAATATATTTTTTTGTCTGATGTTTTTACTTTTACAAAGTAAATTCCTTTAGGTTTTGAAGATAAATCAAATTGAACAAGCCCATTTGAATTTTTTACATTATAAACTATGTTACCAATAACATCTGAAACTTCTATTGAATATGACAAACTAATATCTGAACATAACACATTAAAAATACATGTTGTTGGGTTTGGAAATACATTAACATGATAATTGGAAGAGTTTAATTCAGGCTTCTTTATTAACATTTTTGAGCCGGAAGTATCGCATGCAGGTTTTACAATTATTATACATAACCTACCACTACTAACACCTGTGGTTGTGTCTGTTATTTCAAGCGTTATATTAAAAGTACCTGCTGGGAAATAAACAGATGGGTTTTTAATATTTGAAGTTTGCGGATTGCCATAGATGCTAAAATCCCAGTAATATGTAAACTGGTTTGCAGTATCACCTTCAATACCATTAAAATACAATGTGTCGCCGTATCCACAAGGCATAGTATCAGTTACACATGTATCTTCAGAGGTTAATACATAATTTGAAGAATCAGGTATCGAATCTGTTATAAAGTTTTCGCCACAACATACATTATCAATATATGCATGAAAAGTTGAACCTGCCTGTGCATGAAATCCAGGTTTTAATTCTATCTGTTTGCCTGCTTTGTATTCAACAATTGGTTGGGTTGGGTTTATAACCTGAATAGAAACAATTGAATCAAAAGCAATATATTTTACAGGTAAATTAACAGTGTCTGTTAAGTACCTGTTATTATAATTCACATAAGGTATTCCTCCATAAATTATATGGGATAAATTATAAAACAACATATAGTCCAAACTATTATAGTTACCATTAAATTTACCAATAGTATCATTGTTTTCATAATGGACTGTATCACCTTGTTGCCTCCAAATTTCATTATGAAATCTGTTTGACGAAGCCCAACCGCCATAAACATCGCCACCAGCATGAATTCCATGACCGTAATCATAAGGACCATCGCATGGCGCACTGTTTAGTTGAGCCTCAACTTTGTTCTGCGATAAGTAATGGGTATGTTTATTTCGCAATACTTCATATAACAACAAATAAAAAGTTTCATTATTATATGAACTTGTAACACGATTAATACCCCAACCTGTAGCCGGAATAGAAATAATAGGAAATAAACATAAAGGGCAAACTCCTATAAAACCGAGAACATTAATATGCCATGATTTTCCAATTGCAGCCAAAGTGGCTCTCATGCTATTATTGTAAATTTTGTTGGCAGGAACCAAAGCTTGAAAATCCCAAACACCTCTCATTATACTGAAAAGGTCATTGGAAACACAATAATTATTAAAATATTCAGATGCTTTTACAAATCCATAAGAATGGGCTAAAGGAGATTGGTCTTGATAGGGTGTACCATCAGGTTGATAAACTTGCCAAGGTAGAGGACCATGTAAAGAGTTTTTATTTTGAATATATTCAATAATAGCACAAGCATGATGCCTGCTTGCCGAACTCAAGTTACTAGGACAAAATTTTGCTATCAAAGCTAAACCTTTTAATATTCCTATTGCATTATCCTGTGACATTATCTGTGGAATATTAGAACCACATGTATTGGCACGTATAGAATCATTATATCCCGGATGCCCACGGGGTACACCTATTCCAAATGATTTACTTGAACTTTCCCAATGATTATTAGTAAGGGTTAAATTTTTATTTAATAAATCCAAATGCCTTTCACTGTTAACTGTAAAACCATTACTACTATTTGTATCCATAAAATTGCATGGAACATTTTCATCTACAAAAAAACCATCTACTACGTTTGTCGAATCCCAATAATATTCACATCTATCCATATAATTTGCAAATTGCTCTAATGCCAAATCAATTTCATATAATGTATTTGATGCATCTTGCCCGTTATCAGTTAATAATTTATATTCTGTAGCAAGCATTCCCAAATAAAAACCAAAAATTACTCCATGGTCTCCAATTGTGCTAATTTTGTATAATGTATCACTCGGAATAGAAGGCGGCCATAGTGACATATCATTTCTAATTCCTATAACTTCGCTCTCACCTTGTTTTGTACCGGGTATTACAAAGTATTTTAACCTGTTTCTATAATTCCAATATTTAATCATATTATTAACAGGGTCTTGTGCAAAAGTGTTAATATAAATATTAACAAATATTATTAAAAAAATAAATTTCTTCATAGCGCTATTGTTTAAATGAAATAATATAATTTCTTCCATTATAATCAGTGGATATTTTAAATTTTTTATTTGTCAATTTTAATATTTTCCATATACTAGAACCTTTTCCAATTGGTCCCAAAATTCTTTTTCCACTTCCAAAATCAACATTCATAACTTTTTTTTTATCATCAAATGTAAAACCTCCATAAAACGGTTTATAAATAAAATTAATCCTGTAATGTTGGCTTTCCCATTCACTAACATCAGAGTTCCAAATCTGAAATGTACTTCCACAACTGTCATTATAATATTGTAATGAGTCAATACCATCAGAAGTAAATTCGATAATTTTCCATGAACCTTTAATTCTATTTTCAACTGAGCGAAAACTAATTAAAGGACCATTTGGATATTTTTTACAAGCAAATGATAATACCATCGCTAATAAAATAATTAAATAAAATACTATTGAAAGTTTCTTCATAAAATAATTATTGTTTGATTTTTGACTCTAAAGTAGAGATTCTTTCTTTAAATTCGTTAATTATTTTATTTTGTTCTATTAAATATAATGTAAGCTCTTCAACTTTCTTTAACAATACAGCATTCATTTCTCCAACTGCAATTCCTTTTTCGCCAATTTCACTTGCACTTGGCACATTTGGAAGATGGCTATTTGTGTCAATATATGATTCTACATCTTTTAATGATAAAAGCTCATATTTTTTATCGAAAACATAATCGGGCCAAGTTGTTGAGGTAATTTCAACAAAAACTTCTTTTGCTCCGATATTACCATTAACAGCTAATTTATAATTATTTGGATTACGATTCGGAGTATTATTTGTGTCTAAAGAAGTGTCAATTCCAACATTTCCATCGGAAGTAATACGGATACCAATGTTTTTATTGGAATAAGGAGCAATTACAAGACCAGCTGTCGAATTTGTTCCATTACTTCCCTGGTTATCAGACCAGAAAATACCCTGATCACCTGATACAGATAAAGAATCATAACTGAGATTATCAAGTTTTGGAGCAATGAACATATTATTTTGTGCACCATATGAGAACGTTGCAACTTTTGTTCCTAATACACCTGAACCATATGCTACATGAAAGATAGATGTAGAATGACTTGTGCCTATGCCAACGTTCCCAGTTGAATCAATTCTAAAGCCTCCACTGCCACCGGTTGTAATACCAATTTCTTTTAAGGCAGGATGAAATATTCCAGTTTGATTATCCTGATACCATGAATAGTCTGGAGTTGTTTTGGTTGTATAAGTATGACCACCTCTAATAAATGGTGCAATACCAAGTGAGTAACCTTGTTCTACAAATAAAGCATTTCCTGCTACTTGAAACTGTTCTGCATAAATAGAACTTGGACCAAGTGTTACTTTTCCATTTACATGAACTTTACCAACAGAATCAATTCGCATTCTTTCATTATTATAAGTTTTAAAAACAAAATCCTTACTATCAGTTGTACCAATAAAATTTATTGGAGGATTTGTACCAGAATTTCCGGTTAATTGCCATGCTGTGGAAGGAGTAGAAGGAGTTAGCCAGCTTAGAACACCTGAACCATTGGTTTGTAAAACTTGCCCGGAGGTTCCATCAGCAGAAGGTATGGTATATGTAGTAGAACCAGCAGCAGCAGCAGGAGCAAAACCTACATACCCCGAAGTAGAGCCAGATAAACGTAATGTGCCTTTTACATCAAGCTCTGAGCCTGGAGTTAAGGTATTAATACCAACATATTGATTGGAATTTTCAAAGAAAAGTCCGGGATTCGCCGATGGATTTGCATTTGAGCTAATTAAAAAGTCGGCACTATTTTCTAACACAATACCCAAAGCTCGGAAACCAGAAAAACCATCTCCTATATAAGATGTTCTACTCCACGCACCTCCACTCTGTTGTCCAAATTCAATTACACAAGTACCATTAACATCTGTTGTATTGTTATTATCTCTCAACCTAACGTACGGGGTAGAATGCCGTAATTCAAAAATCTGATCAGGAGCTGCCGTAAATAACCCGATTTTGGAACCATCATCAAAAATGGAACTGTTTACAACAGTAGAAGTACCAC
>Ga0154308_1022_pt1 | contig 27692 bp, 20 predicted proteins | sample RifGroA2_FD_105602 | JGI IMG/M metagenome (GOLD analysis project Ga0154308, IMG submission 105602) | Bacteroidetes bacterium GWA2_32_17
GTTATTCTCTGCTACTGTATTTTTATTAACTTTGTGATGTTAATTTCTTATTTTATAATTGTGTGCATAGACAAGCTCTTTTGGAGAGGGGTTGGGGGTGAGGTCATAAAAAAATAAAAGTTAAAACTATAACCATTCACAGTATAGAAATTAGAAGTTAGAAAGTTTAAAATAAATGTTAGAAGTTGGGAATAAAAATTATTTTTATAATAAAATATGATTAAAACTGTAAAAGATTTAATAGTTTACACACTAACTTATACTCTAGCTATGGAAATATTTGAGATAACGAAAAAATTTCCAAAAGAAGAAAAATATTCACTTACTGATCAAATTAGAAGATCTTCTCGTTCTGCTAATATAAATATCAGAGAAGGAAATGCAAAAAGAAAATATGAAAATGTTTTTATACGACATCTTGTTGATTCAATTGGTTCTTCTGAAGAAACAAGAGGTTGGCTAGAATTTGCAAAAGATTGCAAATATATAACTAATGATGAATTTACAAGTTTAGATAATAGATATGAAGAAGTTGGAGCAATGCTTAATTCATTAATAAATAAGTGGCACACATTTACACCTCTAATTTCTAAAGTCAAACCTCTAACCTCTAACGTATAAGTGTCTAACCTCTAATATTTAATAGTAATATTTTTTATTAATTTTTAGAAATAATGTCAGAACAAAGCAAAAATTTAATTTACGGAATCCGTTCAATTATTGAAGCTATTCGTGCAGGAAAGGAAATAGAGAAACTTTTTTTAAGTAAGCAGGCAGGAGGCGAGTTATTTAAAGAATTATTTTCGTTAGCACGCGAAAATAATGTTCCAACTCAATTTGTACCTAATGAAAAACTAAACAGAATGACCTCTAAAGTTCATCAGGGTGCAATTGCTTACATATCCGAAATAAGTTATTATAACATCGAGCAAATTATTCCAACAATATACGAAAAAGGTGAAATCCCTTTAATTTTAATTTTAGATAGCATTACAGATATCAGAAATTTTGGAGCAATTGTACGTACTGCTGAGTGTGCAGGAGTTCATGCAATTGTAATTCCTTTAAAAGGGGCTGCATCAATTAATGCCGATGCTGTAAAAAGTTCGGCGGGGGCTTTAAATACTATGTTAATTTGTCGTGAGAAATCAATTATTCAAACAATTACCTTTTTAAAACAAAGCGGAATTCAAATAGTTGCCGCAACCGAAAAAGTTGAAAAATCTTACTATAACATCGACTTTTCTTTACCTACTGCAATTGTTTTGGGTTCAGAAGATTTGGGTATTCATTCTTCTATTCTTGAAAACGCCGATTATTCGGTTAAAATCCCTTTAAAAGGCAAGATAGAATCACTAAATGTATCTGTTGCTTCTGGAATTCTTCTTTTTGAAGCAATTAAACAAAGGCAAAATTTATAAATCAATTCCCTTATTCTGCGATTTGTTTTGTTGCAGCTCAATCCGATTGCCATCAGATTTATTATTTTTGTTATTTTCCAATGAATCGGGCAATTGCTTATATATTTCATCAAACATTTGCTGTTGATGCTTCATCATATCATGCATCTGCTTATCGAAATTTCCAAACATCGGGTCGTTTCCAAAAAATGTAGTATCATTAAAAAAGTTAAACTGGTTGCTAAAGGGGTTATCAAAAAAACTTCTGTTATTATAAATTTCAGGAAATTTTGCAGCAATCGAATCATTAATATTTTGGCTGCCATCACTACTCCACGACCAGCTGTAAGTTGAGTCGTATTTTATAACATTCCCTTTTTCATCAAATTCCCTGTTTACATTTATATGAACATCGGGCTTGCTTTCGCTTTTATTTTGAGCTTGTATATTATTTGAATAATATATTATAACAAATAAAAACAATAATAAGAAAGTTTTAAAACAAAATTTTGTTTTCATAAGTAATTTTTTTTCAAAATTATAATGTTAAAACACAAAAGTCAATTTTTTTAACACATATTAATATTAAAAAAATGTTAAATAATTTAAATAATTTTACAAAAATTTTATAATGAAATATCTTTCTAAAACAGTTTGGGTATTATCGCTTGTTAGTTTATTTACCGATATAGCAAGCGAAATGCTTTACCCAATAATGCCAATTTATTTAAAAACTATAGGTTTTTCGATAATTTTAATAGGTGTTTTGGAAGGAATTGCCGAAGCAACTGCCGGTTTAAGCAAAGGGTATTTTGGTAAATTATCAGACGAAAAAGGTAAAAGATTGCCTTTTATTCAAATTGGTTACGGGTTAAGTGCAATATCAAAACCATTACTTGCAATTTTCACATTTCCAATTTGGATATTTTTTGCACGAACACTTGACCGTTTAGGAAAAGGCGTAAGAACAGGTTCCCGCGATGCCTTACTTTCCGATGAAGCTACTCCCGAAACAAAAGGCAGAATATTTGGTTTCCACCGTTCAATGGATACTCTTGGAGCAGCAATTGGACCAATAATGGCATTGGTGTTTTTGTATTATAACCCCGAACATTATACAACACTTTTTTATATTGCATTTTTCCCAGGAGTTCTTGCAATAATTCTAACTTTAATTATTAAAGAGAAACCAAAAAAGGAAAATGGAAAAAAGAAAGTTTCATTTTTTTCTTTTCTAAAATACTGGAAAACAAGTAGTCCTGCATATAGGAGAATTGTTATAGGTCTGCTATTTTTTACAATTTTTAATAGCTCCGATGTTTTTTTGTTACTTAAAATAAAAGAAGCAGGATTAACCGATACATGGGTTATTGGTACTTATATTTTTTACAATTTAATTTATGCATTGTTATCGTATCCAATAGGAATATTAGCAGATAAAATTGGATTAAAAACTATTTTCGTTATTGGTTTATTACTTTTTTCTGTAGTTTATTTTGGATTTGCAATTAACTCTAATTTGTATGTTTTCTTTTTATTGTTTTTTATATATGGTATTTATGCTGCTGCAACCGAAGGAATTAGTAAAGCATGGATTAGCAATATTGCAGATAAAAACGAAACGGCAACAGCCATTGGTACTTTTACGGCATTTCAAAGCATTTGCACTATGCTTGCAAGTACTATAGCAGGTCTTTTATGGTATAATTTCAATCCGTTTGTTGCATTTATAGTTACCTCTGTATCTGCCTTAATTACAGTAATATATTTTATGTTTTCGGTTAAATCTAAAATTGCTTAAAATCATTTAAATTGACATTAGCTATCGGATGAAACATCCACGACTATTTAAAGACACACAAGGGAATGATTATATTAGCGGTTGAGGTTAAGTGATGAGATTGAAAAAAGATTGAAAAGATTGAAAAAAAACAAGATTGAAAAAGGTTGGGACGCTCTCAATCTTATCAATCTTCTTCAATCTACATCAATCTGAAAAATATAATAAATTGAGGAACAATAAACTAAAAAATATAAACAGACGGGAAAAATGAACTCTCGCCCGCATCCTGCTCAATACACTCGCTCGCATCCTGCGAGTGAGTTTTACTTTTACCTCTGGTATTTTTAATCTATTTTCGTTTATAATTTACAATCAATGTACTTTGTTATAACGGGCAGGATGCCAAATTAACAATCACTCGCAAGATGCGAGCGATTGCGGAATGAACTTATTTTAATGTGGTATCCATTTTAAGCACACCTAATTCTTTGCCAACTTTAGTAAATGCGGCTACGCATTTGTCAATATGCTCAAGTTCATGTGCCGCTGAAAGCTGAACACGTATGCGGGCAGTTTCTTTAGGAACAACCGGAAAATAAAACCCAATCACATAGATACCTTCCTCAAGAAGTTTTGCGGCAAAATCCTGTGAAAGTTTTGCATCATAAAGCATTACAGCTACAATTGCGGAAGAACTTGGTTTAATGTCGAATCCAGCCGATTTAATTTTTTTCATAAAATATTCTACATTGCGATGTAATTTATCCTGAAGTTCATTGGTACGGCTCATCATATCTATCATTGCAATACCAGCGGCAGCAACAAGCGGTGGAATAGAGTTTGAGAAAAGATAAGGACGCGACCTTTGACGAAGCATCTCAATAATTTCTTTCCTGCCTGTAGTAAACCCACCAATGGCTCCACCAAAAGCTTTTCCAAGCGTACCGGTAATAATATCCGCTTTTCCACGGCAATTAAATTGCTCTGTTACACCCCTGCCGGTTTTACCAACCACGCCAGCGCTATGCGATTCATCAATCATTATAAGTGAGTTGTATTTTTCGGCAAGAGCAACAATTTTATCTAAGGGAGTTACATTTCCATCCATAGAAAAAACTCCGTCGGTAACAATAAGTCTGAATCGCTGAGCCTGAGCGTCCTTTAGTTGTTTTTCGAGATCGTCCATATCAGCATTATTATAGCGGTATCTTACAGCTTTGCATAAACGCACCCCATCAATAATAGAAGCATGATTAAGTGAATCGGAAATAATAGCATCTTCTTCGCCCATCAATGGTTCAAATACTCCTCCGTTTGCATCAAAGCAGGCAGCATATAAAATGGTGTCCTCGGTACCAAAAAACTCGGCAATTTTTTTCTCTAATTCTTTATGCAAATCGCTGGTTCCACAAATAAAACGAACAGACGACATACCATAACCGTGGCTGTCAAGTGCCTTTTTAGCGGCTGAAATCAATTCTTTATTATTGGATAATCCAAGGTAATTATTGGCACAAAAATTTATTACTTGTTGCCCGGTGCTAACCTTAATTTCGGCGCCTTGTGCACTAGTAAGAATACGTTCGTTCTTGTAAAGACCAGCTTCTCTGATATCAGCCAGTTCTTTCTGAAGGTGTTTTTGAAAATTGTTATACATTTTTATTAAGTTTTAAAATTTTTAAATAAATATCTTTATTGATGGCAAAATTATATAAATATCTGATGGGAAAAAACATTTTTTTAATAATTACTTACTATAGTGTCTGTCCATAATGTCAAGAGTCTGGAATATAAAGTTCGATGACAAGGCTTGCGAAGTTTTGAAAATCAAGGAGTTTACTAATGTAAATGACTGTTTTCAAAACGAGCATAACGCAGTCAGCGGACTTTATAGACAGACTCTATATAGTATTAATAATTAATCTGTTAAGAACACATGGTTAATGAAAATACTTCAAAATAATTAAGCAAAATTATTAAATCATTATTAATCATACTATTAATATTATTATGTTTTACAACACACATTATGTATAATGAAGATTATCAACATAGTAAAAGAATAATGCAGGTAAATTAGTTGTTTTTTCTCTTTAACATAAAACTATATTGACAATAATTATACTTTTGTCGCAATAAATCATTGTTTACTTTTAAATCCCATTTTTATGGAACTAAAAAAAATTATAGTAATAGGTTGTGCCGGACAAATTGGATCTGAACTTATTATGGAACTGAGGCATCTTTATGGAAACAAAAATGTTATTGGTAACGGTCGGAAGACTGCACCATCAGAAAAAGTACTTGAATCGGGGGACTTTGAGTTTTTTGATGTAACTGAAAAAAATAAACTTTTTGAGGCATGCAAAAAGCATCAGGTGGACTGCATCATTAATATGGCGGCTATTTTATCGGCTACAGGTGAGCAAAATCCTATGCTGGCATGGAATGTAAACATGAACGGCTTAATTAATGTGTTGGAAGTAGCTCGTGAGCTTAAAGTTAAACAGGTTTTTAATCCCAGTTCCATAGCAGCTTTTGGACCGTCAACACCGCAAGACAATACACCTCAGGAAACTGTGCTTAAACCGACTTCGATGTATGGTGTAACAAAAGTTGCCGGCGAGCTTTTAGCCGATTATTATGTTCAAAAATACGGAATGGATATTCGCGGAGTTCGCTATCCGGGAATTATAAGTAACGAAACATTACCCGGCGGTGGAACTACCGATTACGCTGTTGCCATTTATTACGATGCTATTAAATATGGAAAATATACTTGCTTTTTAAAGGAAGACACCATGCTTCCTATGATGTACATGCCCGACTGTCTGAAATGTACCATTGACCTGTTACAAGCTGATTATTCCAAACTAAAGCATCATTCCGACTTTAATGTTGGGGCTTTTAGTGTAACACCTAAACTTATGGCAGAAAGTATAAGAAAGCAGATTCCTGACTTTACAATTGATTATAATATTGATTTCCGTCAGGCAATTGCAGATAGCTGGCCAAACTCTATTGACGATAGTGCTGCCCGTGCAGAATGGGGTTGGAAACCCTCGTACGATTTAGACGCTATGACAGCAGACATGCTTAAAGTGCTTGGCGAAAAGTTAAGAAAAAGATAATTGTCCATTGTTTATTGTTCTATGTTTAAAAAAGTTATTTGTTATTTAGTTATTTCAATGTATTTCTATCTATTTCTGTTTTTTAAAAAGTTTATTGTTCAAAAATGTTGAGCGTTTGACTTTTCACTTCTTAATTCTAACTTTGTTTATTGTTCATTAGACATCTTTCCAATTAAATATTTATACTGATACGGAACTAAAATGCAAAAAAATCCTATTGATATTAAGACTCGAAATGAATATTGTTTTGCAAATTTATTAAGTGTCAGTATAATTGCCACGACCTGTCATCCTGAGCGAAGTCGAAGGAAGGTCGTGGTTTAAATTATAAAGAAGAGGAACGGCTTTAGCCAAAATATCTTTTCATAAATCCAAGTCATTGTTGATTTATCTCCAACATACGATAGCTAACAGATTGTAGTCTATATGATAAATTTCATTTGTTTTGGCTAAAGCCAAATTTATTATTTTTATATTCCACGACCTAAAGGTCGTGGCAATATATATAATTTTGCAATAATTTATTTGGAAAGATGTCTATTGTTTTTTGTTTGCAAATTTTAACAACTACATGTAACGAAAATGTTTAATTTCGCATAAAATTATTTGAATGTCAATAAGCGTAAAAGGAATTACAAAGCTTTATGGAAAACAAAAAGCCCTTGATAATGTTTCGTTTGAAATATCGAGTGGCGAAATATTTGGTTTTTTAGGTCCTAATGGAGCTGGAAAATCAACAATGATGAAAATTATTACTGGCTATATTCCACCATCATCAGGCGAAGTTTATGTAAATAATTTAGATATTTTAAATAACAGTATTGAAGTAAAACGACAGATTGGTTATTTGCCTGAAAATAATCCGCTATACCTTGATATGTATGTTAGCGAATATTTGCAATTTGTTGCAAAATTATATAAAATTAAAAGTGGTGAAGCTAATAAATGCACAAAAGAAATTATTTCTAAAACGGGTTTATTGCCCGAACAAAATAAAAAAATCGGTGCATTGTCAAAAGGTTACCGGCAACGAGTAGGATTGGCACAAGCATTAATTCATAATCCTTCGGTACTTATTTTAGACGAACCTACTTCAGGGCTCGACCCAAACCAAATTGTGGAAATAAGAAATTTAATTGCCGAAGTGGGTAAAGAAAAAACAGTATTGCTCTCGACTCATATTATGCAGGAGGTTGAAGCTATTTGTAAAAGAATAATAATAATAAACAATGGTAAAATAGTTGCCGATAGTAGTAAAGACGATTTACATAAATATTCTATTTCTGAAAGCATTCAAACTGTAATAGTTGAATTTAGTACAACTGTTTCGCGTGATGAACTATTAAAAATTAAAGGAGTAAATAAAGTACAGGGAATTAAACAAAATAAATGGATTGTTGAAGGAAATACAAATAATGATATACGCCCCGAAATATTCCAATTTGCTGTTAAACACAACTATACAGTACTTTCGATGCAGCAGAAAGAAATGTCATTAGAGCAAGTTTTTCAGGAACTAACAAAATAATAACACTATGTATTTATACTAATTTAAAATGAGTATAAATACTCTTTTTTATTAATTAAATTCAAAATAAATTTGCTCTTATTAATTTTTAGTGTAACTTTACGATAGATTAAAGTAAGAAAAATGATATTTTATCACGAAAATATAAATTTTGACATATTAAAATAATTAGATATAAATGTTTAAAAAAATTAAACATATTTCAAAATTAAGTACAATTGTAATATCAATAATTATTTACATTGCAGGTGTAACAATATACTCAATATGGTCATATTATAGTCATAAAAATGAAATATTAGAACAAGTTGACAAGAAACTTTTTGAAGCAGCAAATAGTGTAAATTATTTGTTGCCAAATAATTACCATGATAGAGCTATTGCACCGGACTCAATCACAAAAATAGAATTTTTTGAAATTACAGATTTGCTTTCAAAACAAAATGATAATCTGGGAGTTAAATATACATACTCTGTTGTGTTACACAATGGAAAGATTTATTTTACAACATCATCGGCAACATCAGAAGAGTTACTTACAGGAAACAATTTAACTTACTATTGGCAGGAATATACCGAAGCCGATACATTATTTTATAATGCTTTTAATAGTAGCGATATAACTTATTTAACATATACTGATAGGTGGGGAACATTTCGTTCAGTATTAATTCCTGTAACAACCAAGCTGGGTAATAAGTATTTAGCTTGTGCCGACATGGAAATTAGCTTTATCAGAAAAATGCTTCTTTCCGAAATACCAACAACAATATTTAATGCAATATTTTTATTGCTACTTGTTATTCCATTTATTATAACAATGTTAAAAAATTATCGAAAATATTCAGATGAGCTTGAAAGAGAAGTGAAACATAGAACTACTGCTTTAGAAGAAGAAATGCGTAAAAGAAAATTATCAGAGGAAATATTAAGGCAATCGGAAGAAAAATTTTCGATTTCTTTTAACCGCACACCAGTCCCGATGTTTATTATTGATTCAAATGGAATTATTGTTGATGTAAATGAATCTTTTGAAAAAACTATTTGTATTAAAAAGATTAAAATAATAGGTACTAATATTTTATTAATTCCATTTTTCCAATCGGCTGCTGATTATGAATATATTAAAACGACTATTTTAACAAAAGGCTCTATTTTAAATTTTCAAATGAAATTTTTGAAAAATAATGGTACAGGAGTATGTTCTTTTTCAGGAGAATTAATTAATGTAAACAAAAAGCCTAATATTTTATCAATAGTATTTGATTTATCTGATAGACAAAAATACGAAAATGAGTTAAAAATTGCCAAAGAAAAAGCCGAAGAGAATGACCGATTAAAATCTGCATTTTTAGCAAATATGAGTCACGAGGTTCGCACACCTTTAAATGTAATTATTGGTTTTTCCGATTTGATACGCGATGAAGAACTTGATAAAAAAACTCGCAATGAATATATAAATATGATTACTTCCAGTAGCCATAGTTTGCTCAATTTAATTAATGATATTATTGATATTTCAAAAATTGAAGCTGGACAATTAAGAATAAGCGAAACAGCATGTAATTTAAATCAAATACTAAATAAATTATTACAATTGATCGAAAAAGATAAATTTATTAAGGGAAAAGGTAATTTAGAAATAAATTTGTTAACTTCTCTATCAAATGCCGAATCGTATGTTCTTGTAGATGAAGGAAGATTAAAGCAAGTTTTTGTTAATCTGTTAACTAATGCTCTTAAATTTACACTTAAAGGAAAAATCGAATTTGGTTATATTATAAATAATAATGAAATAAAATTTTATGTTTATGATTCAGGGATTGGAATAAATAAGGATAGTATTGAGAGAATTTTTGAAAGATTTAAACAAGCTGATGATGGTACATCGCTGAAATATGGTGGAACTGGCTTAGGATTAGCAATATCAAAGGCAATTGTTAATTTATTGGGTGGCGATATTTGGGTAGAATCTGAACTTGAAAAAGGTTCTAAGTTTTATTTTACAATGCCTTATAAACAATTAAAAGATAACAGTTTTAAAAATGAAGATGATACAAAGAAAACTGAATTTGAAATTAATTTAACAAATCGTACAATATTAATAGTTGAAGATGACGATGCGAGCTTTTTATATTTACGCACATTGTTAGAAAAAAAAGGTGCAAATGTACTTCATGTTGAAGACGGTGATGAAGCTATAGAAATAACAAAAACAAATACTCAAATTGATTTAATTCTAATGGATTTACACTTGCCGATAACTTCGGGTTGCAAAGCTACTCAGGAAATTCATAAATTTTTACCCAATGTTCCAATTATTGCTCAAACTGCCGATGCCCAGTTAGAAACGCGTGAACATGCTTTTAAGTGCGGATTTGACGATTTTATTACTAAACCTTTAAGCAGTAAAACTTTATTTAGTGTAATAAAACATTTTTTAAAATAATTATTTTTGAATGTATGGGCTTAATACTTTCAACAATAGAGAAGTAGAGATATTTCTGGCATCAATAACAATATGTGATTTTTCGTAAAAAACTTTTCGTTTATTTAATAAATTTTCGACCCATATTTTTAATTCATTCTCAGATTTTCCATTAACCATTGGGCGTATTGTGTGCGAATTTATTAACCGTTTACATAGCAAGTCGGTTTCAAGTTTTAAATAAATAGTTGTACCGATATTGCGAATATACTCCATGTTGTCTTTGTAGCAAGGTGTACCACCACCCGTTGAAATAATAATATCATTAGAAAAATCAATTTTTCGAAGCAAGTCGTATTCTTTCTTACGAAATTCTTCTTCTCCATATTTATCGAAAAAGTCGGGAATTGAGCTATTTGTTTTTGAAATAATCAATTCATCTAAATCAATAAATTTGTAATTGAGTTTATGTGCAAGTTGTTTGCCAATAGTGCTTTTGCCACAACCCATAAAGCCTATAAAAAAGAAAACCATAATTTATTATTTAAGATTTACGATTTGTGCTTTATAAACCAATTCTTTTTATTTACTCGAAACATACATGATTAATTATTAAACACACGACTTGAATGATTATAAAGAAGATTGAAAAGATTGAAAAAAACAAGATTGAAAAAGATTGTGAAAACAAGATTGAAAAGCTCTCAATCTTATCAATCTCATTCAACCTCATTCAATCTTATCAATCTTATTCAATCTTATCAATCTTATCAATCTCATTCAATCTTATCAATCTTATCAATCTTATTCAATCTTATCAATCTTATTCAATCTTATCAATCTCATTCAATCTTATCAATCTCATTCAATCTTATTCAATCTCATTCAATCTCATTCAATCTTATCAATCTCATTCAATCTCATTCAATCTACATCAATCTCATTCATCCGATAGCTATTATATCTGAATATCAATAATTTAATAAAATATAAACATATTAAATTATAGGTTTAGTGTCATTTGTTTTGGATTTATTGGGTCTGAATCAACATTTACTTCTTCAATATTATTTGTGGGCTCAGTGGGTGGGGCAGGAGTATTTTGTAGTTCGGACTCGTCTTCTTTTAATGGTTCGAGCCATTCAAAGCCTGCAATTTCAAAAGTTGAAATTCTTTTGCCACGTGCTTTGTAACCTTTAACGCCAATAAATTCTTCAACATTAATTTGTTCGGGTGGACGTTTTTTATGTTTTCCACCATATTTAATTTCTACTCTTGGATATTTATGTGAGTTGAATGTTACGAAACGCGATTCGGGATGCTCACCAATTATAGTTGCAAATTTATCTGTATCTTCGGCTTGAAATCTTTTTAAATAATAGAATTGCTGTTCACCTTCGTAAAATATTGCTGTATAAATTTTATTAGAATTATATTTTTCAATATGTATAAGGTCTTCTTCGAAGTGGTTTTCGAGGTCGTAAGAGTATATTTTATAAGTGCCTGATTGATTAATTGCTATTATTTTATCGTTTCCAATAAACTCGCCTAATAATTTGCCATGCCCATCGGTATTTATACGTTTAACATTTTCATCGAAATAAACTTGCATGCCACCAAGAGTAGAACTCCCTTGTTCTTTTAAATGAATTTTATGAACTTCATTTTTTGTAACAATGTTGCCAAGAGAGTTTCTTCCTTTAATTGTTAACTCGCTAAAATTAACTTCAATAATGAGCTTCTTTAATTTTGGTTTTGGTTTTAAAAATACTTTTACAATTTCGGCTTCACCATTTTTATTTGCAGTAAACCATAGTATTTTACTGTTTTCTGTACCCTTTGTTATATAATATACTTTATCTCGTGTAACGCCAGTAATTGCACATCGTTTCATTAAATACGGACCCGATTTGCCATCTCTGTAAATTACGTTGTAAATAGTTCTTTCGTCGCCTTTTAAATAAACAGCTATATGAATAATATCTTTACCAGCAAATGCTTTATCTGATGCTTTAGAAATAATATAACTACCATCTTTCAGGAAAACAATAATATCATCAATATCAGAGCATTCACAAATGTATTCGTCTTTTTTAAGTCCGGTTCCAAAAAAGCCCTCTTCACGGTTTACATAAAGCTTTTCGTTTGCTATAATAACTTTTGTAGCTTGAATATTTTCAAAATTACGAAGTTCGGTTTTTCGTTCTTTGCCTTCGCTAAAGTTCTTTTTTATTTGTTTAAAATAATTTATTGTATATTGAACAAGATTTTTAAGGTGGTTTTTAATTTCTAATGTTTCTTCTTCAATATTTTTAATGTGCTTATCGGCTTCGAAAGCATTAAATTTTGATATTCGCTTAATTTTTATTTCTACTAATTTTGCTACATCCTCATCAGTAATTTCTCTGTAAAATAATTTCTTATATGGCTTTAAGCCAACATGAATTGTGCTGATAATTGCTTCCCATGTTTCACATTCTTCAATTTTACGATATATATGTTTTTCAATAAATATTTTTTCTAAACTACTAAAATGCCAGTCTTCATTTAATTCGTTTAACCGAATTTCTAACTCCATTTTAAGTAGTCCGAGAGTTCTATCGGTGCTGGCTTTTAATATTTCTTTAACTCCAATAAAATGTGGCTGGTCTTTAGAAATAACGCATGCGTTAGGCGATATAGAAATTTCGCAACCTGTAAATGCATAAAGTGCATCAATAGTTTTATCAGGTGATGTGCCTGGTGTTAAGTAAATTAAAATTTCGACATTTTCGGCTGTGTTATCGTCAATTTTTTTGATTTTAATTTTGCCTTTGTCGTTTGCTTTTAATATTGAATCTATAAGCTTTTCGGTAGTAAGTCCAAATGGTAAATCTGTTATAATAAGCGTTTTGTTATCTATCTTTTTAATTTTGGCTCTTATTTTTACTGCTCCGCCTCTTAATCCGTCATTATATCTCGAAACATCTGCCATTCCGCCTGTTGGAAAGTCGGGATAAAGTTCGAAATCTTGATTGTTTAAATGTGCAATTGATGCGTCAATAAGTTCAATAAAATTATGTGGGATAATTTTAGAAGCTAATCCAACAGCAATCCCTTCAACTCCTTGAGCAAGTAATAATGGAAATTTTACAGGTAATGTAATTGGTTCTTTATTTCTTCCGTCATAAGAAAGTTTCCATGCTGTAGTTTTTGGATTAAAAACAACGGCATGTGCAAATTTTGAAAGTCGAGCTTCAATATAACGCGGTGCAGCAGCGCTATCACCGGTATAAATGTTTCCCCAGTTTCCCTGACAATCAATAAGCAAATCTTTTTGTCCAAGTTGAACTAAAGCTTCTCCAATTGATGCGTCACCGTGAGGATGGTATTGCATAGTAAAACCAATGATGTTGGCTACTTTGTTATATCTTCCATCATCTATTTTCTTCATTGAGTGAAGGATACGTCGTTGAACTGGTTTTAATCCATCATCGAGATGAGGTACAGCACGTTCTAAAATAACATAAGACGCATATTCGAGAAACCAATTTTTATACATGCCCGAAAGGCGTGTCGTACTTGAAGTAACAAGATTTGCAGGTATTATGTTAGTCTTTTTTTCTTGTGGTTGAATGTGAGCAGAATTTTCTTCTAACTCATTGTTTTCGTTGTATGGAACATCAATCTCGCTCATGTGAATTTGAAAATTAATTTTCTACAAAATCGGCTTCAACTTTTAAATTTTCTATAATAAAATCCTGACGTTCAGGTGTATTATTTCCCATATAATACGAAAGCATAGGAATTAAATGGTCTTCTTTGCTTAACCGTACAGGGTCGAGTCGCATTTCTTTACCAATAAAATATTTGAATTCATCGGGCGATATTTCGCCAAGTCCTTTGAATCGGGTTATTTCGGCATTTTGTCCTAATTTTTTTAAAGCAGTTGTACGTTCCGATTCGTTATAACAATATATGGTTTTTTGTTTGTTACGAACTCTGAATAAGGGTGTTTGCAAAATATAAACGTGTCCAAGTTTAATTAAATCGGGAAAATATTGAAGGAAAAATGTTAGTAACAAAAGCCGTATGTGCATTCCGTCAACATCGGCATCGGTTGCAACAATTACTTTATTATAACGAAGTGAGTCAACACCTTCCTCAATGTTAAGTGCAGCTTGCAAAAGATTAAGTTCTTCGTTTTCGTAAACTATTTTCTTAGCTTTGCCAAAAGTGTTTTCGGGTTTTCCTTTTAAGCTAAAAACAGCTTGTGTGTTAACATCTCTCGATTTTGTTATTGAACCACTTGCCGAATCACCTTCGGTAATAAAAAGTGTGCTTTCAAGTTTTAGTTCATTGCTGGAATTGTAATGAACTCTGCAATCACGTAATTTTTTATTGTGTAAACTTGCTTTTTTTGCCGATTCCCGAGCTTTTTTTTGTATTCCCGAAATAGCTTTTCTTTCTTTTTCCGATTCGAGAATTTTTTTGAGAATAATGTCGGCAATTGAAGGATTCTTATGTAAGAAATTATCTAATGCTTCTTTAACAAAATCAATAATGAAATTTCGAACCGTTGGACCATTTGGACTGACATCTTTTGAACCTAATTTTGTTTTGGTTTGCGATTCAAAAACGGGTTCATCAATTTTAATACTTATTGCTGCAACTAAAGATGTTCTGATATCGTTTGCATCGAAATCTTTTTTGTAAAATTCACGAATAGTTTTTACTACAGCTTCGCGAAAAGCAAGCAAATGTGTACCTCCCTGTGTAGTATGTTGTCCGTTTACAAATGAATAATAAACATCATTGTATCCATCGTCGTGAGTAAGAGCAACTTCAATATCTTCGCCTGTTAAGTGAATAATTGGATAAAGTCCTTCGGCATTCATGTATTCGTTAAGCAGGTCAAGCAATCCATTTTTCGAATTATATTTTGTTCCGTTGAAATTAAATATGAGCCCGGAGTTTAAAAAAACATAGTTTTTTACCCTGCTTTCTATGTATTCATTTAAAAAGCTGAAGTTGCCAAAAAGCTCTTCGTCGGGTGTAAAAATAATTTCAACACCGTTTTGTTCAGAAGTTGTTTTTAAGTTATTTTCTTTAACTAAATTACCTCTTTCAAACTCGCAAACTTTTCCACTGCCATCGCGGAACGATTTGATAATAAATTGTTTAGAAAGTGCGTTTACTGCTTTAATGCCAACACCATTTAATCCTACGGTTTTTTTAAAAACTTTAGAATCGTATTTAGCACCAGTATTCATTTTTGAGGCAACGTCTAATAATTTCCCAATAGGAATGCCTCTGCCATAATCGCGAACTTTTACTTCTTTTTCGTTTACGGTCAATTCAATAGTTTTTCCACATCCTTGAGCAAATTCGTCAATTGAGTTATCAACTGTTTCTTTAATAAGTACATAAATTCCATCATCGCTTGATGAGCCATCGCCAAGTTTGCCAATGTACATTCCTGGTCGCCTGCGTATATGCTCACGCCAGTTGAGGGTTTGAATACTATCTTCGTTGTAATTGCTTACCATTTATAAAATTTTTACAAAGATAATTAAACAAAAGAAATTTGTGAAAATCTTTATTAACAGGGAAATTAACAATTGGTTTTTAGTTTCGGGTTTAAAGTTTCGAGTTTTGGAATTTGGTTTTTGGAATTTGGAATTTGGGACTTTTTAAAATGATACTTATTGCACATACTAATATATTATGTGTGCCCATTTTAATTTGTTATGTTTATTATAAGATATTTTGCCATGGTCGAGCAGCCACTGGATAACTTTCACGATTTTTTCTTTACTAATCCGCTCGCTATCGGATTCAATTTTATCAATAAGAACGTTAAGTTCCAATGATTCCTCGCTTAATAACTCTTTAATTTTATCTAATATACTATCAAATTCAAAATTGCTTAAACCAAGTTCGTTACGTTGTACGCAGACATCACAAACTCCGCAACGATATGGATTTTTTTCGCCGAAATATAACAATAGTAATTGATTACGACATTTATTATTACTAAATGCATAATTTAAAACATGTTCTATACGGATAATTAAACGACGCTTACGTTCGCGATAATTTTCCTGCGAAAAAATTATAGCTCTATCATCAAGTCTGTTTTCGGTATATAAAATAAAGGGACTTTTTTTACGTGGTAAATATTCTAAAATATCGTATTTATTAAGTTCATAAAGATATTTTATAAGTATATCTTTTTCGATATTTGCATGTTTGGCTAAAAAAGCTTCATCAATTTTCACATAATCGTTAAATAGTCCTGAATATGTGCGTAACAATAGTTTTATTACAGCATCAAATTTTTGATATTTTAGTTGAAAATTGTAAAGGTATTCACGGTTTGGAATAAAATGAAGTTTCGAAGGGGTTTCAATTTCATCTGTTAAAGCAATATAGCCCTCCTGTTCTAATAGTTTAAGTGAATTATAAGCGGTAAGAACATCAAATTTATAAGTATTAACAAAATCAATTAAACTAAAATCATTTGTACTGTCTTTTCCTGCACTAATAGGAATTTGCAAATAATTACCCAAAGCGTTATATACCATTTTTATTTTTGCAATTGGCGGAAACGAAATATCAACTTGTTCGGCAAGTTTTGAGCGGTCGGTTTCGTTAACCAACAACACAGCAAAAGCTCTTTTTTCGTCGCGTCCACCCCTTCCTGCTTCCTGAAAGTATGCTTCAATTGAATCGGGTAAATCTATATGTACAACAAATCGCACATCAGATTTATCAATACCCATTCCAAAAGCATTTGTAGAAACCATTACACGACATTTACCCGATTTCCATGCCTCTTGTTTTTTGTTACGAATTTCCATTTCGAGACCGGCATGATAATAATCGGCTGAAATTTTATTTGTTTTTAAAAAGTTTGAAATTTCAACTGTTTTTTTTCTGTTTCTTACATACACAATTCCGGTTCCTTTGTTGTGAATTGCTAGTTTTAATAAATCGGCATATTTATCGTCGGTATGTTTTACGTAATAAGTTAAATTTTTTCGTTCAAAACTTTTCTTTAAGACATTCTTTTTCTTAAAAAGTAACTTATTTTGAATGTCGTCAACAACTTCGGGAGTAGCAGTTGCAGTTAAAGCCAAAACTGGTGTTTTTGGAATTAATTCGCGAATATCGGCAACTTTCAAATAAGATGGCCTAAAATCGTAACCCCACTGCGAAATACAATGAGCTTCATCAACTACTAAAAAATTAACTTTCATCCCTTTAATCTTCTCGCGAAAAAGTTCAGTTCCGAGCCGTTCGGGCGATAAATATAAAAATTTCAGTTCCCGGTCGAAACAAGCGTTTTCTAAAGCTAAATCAATTTCCCGAAACGTCATTCCCGAAAAAATCATATTAGCTTTAATTCCTTTTTTTTGTAAATTTTCGACCTGGTCTTTCATAAGTGCTATCAGCGGTGTAATTACTAAACATATACCAGGCTTTGCCATTGCCGGAACCTGAAAGGTAATAGATTTTCCGCCACCGGTAGGGAGTAAGCCCAGAGTATCATTTCCATTGAAAACAGAAGTTATAATTTCTTCCTGTAAATCACGGAATTTTGAATAACCCCAGTATTTGGTTAATATTTCGGTAAATTTATTCAATTTAAATTCTTGCAACTACTCAGCCCATAAATAAGCCATTTTTGCCATAGATTACACAAATTGAAATAGTTATTGAGTTATTAAGTTATAGGTTATTAACTCAATAACTGATTAACTTATTAATCTATTTGTAATATGTGGCATATATTTGTTTTTTAGCATTTCGATAAACTTAATACATCGCATTTTAATCCGATAGCTATCGTATCAGTTGAATAATTATTTAAATTTTTAAAGTTACATTTTTTTTAAAACATGTTAAAAAATACAAAAAAAAATAATTTTCTGATTTTTATCTTTATTTTTTTGTAATTTGCCGCAATTTTAATAAAAACGGTTGTTAATGTCATTTATTATAGATAAAATTATTGACGAAGGTTTAACTTTCGATGATGTTTTGCTTGTTCCTTCATTCAGCGAAGTTATGCCAAGAGAAGTATCTCTTGTTACAAGATTCACAAGAAATATTACAATTAATATTCCAGTTGTTTCGGCTGCTATGGATACAGTTACTGATTCTAATCTCGCAATTGCAATGGCTCGCGAAGGTGGAATTGGAGTAATTCATAAAAATATGACTATTGAGCAACAAGCCAAAGAAGTAATGAGGGTAAAACGAGCCGAAAATGGAATGATATTAGACCCTGTTACTATTAGCAAAGATAAAACTGTTGGCGATGCTCTTAATTTAATGAAAGAATATAAAATTGGCGGAATTCCTGTTGTTGATAAAAATAAAATTTTAGTAGGTATTGTTACAAACCGCGACTTACGTTTTCAGCAAAATTTTAAACGCCCTATAAAAGAGGTAATGACTTCAAAAAATTTAATTACAACATCGCAATCTATTGATTTACACAAAGCTTCTGAGATTCTTCAAAACTATAAAATAGAAAAACTTCCGGTAGTTGACAGTCATAATAAGTTAATTGGTTTACTAACTTATAAAGATATAACAAAAGCTAAAGACCGCCCAAATTCGTGCAAAGACGAGAAGGGCAGATTAAGAGTTGCTGCAGCAGTAGGGGTTACATCCGACACAATTGACAGGATTGATGAATTAGTAAAGGCTCAGGTTGATGCAATAACAATTGACACAGCTCATGGACATTCTAAAAGTGTAATTGAAATGTTAAAACGTGCAAAGAAAAAATATCCTGATGTTGATTTTGTAGCAGGAAATATTGCTACCGCCGATGCCGCTAAAGAATTGGTAAAAGCAGGTGCCGATGCTATTAAAGTTGGAATCGGACCTGGCTCTATTTGCACAACAAGAATTATTGCCGGAGTAGGAGTACCGCAACTATCTGCTATTTACGATGTTGCAAAAGGAGTTAGAAATAGCGGAGTTCCAATAATTGCCGATGGAGGAATAAGATATTCGGGCGATATTGTTAAAGCTCTTGCTGCCGGTGCCAGTTCAATTATGGCAGGTAGTTTATTTGCAGGAGTTGAAGAATCGCCTGGTGAAACAATTATTTTTCAAGGACGAAAATTCAAATCGTACAGGGGAATGGGTTCTATTGAAGCCATGCAAAAAGGATCTAAAGACAGATATTTTCAGGATATGGAAGACGATATAAAAAAACTTGTTCCCGAAGGAATTTCGGCAAGAGTTCCATACAAAGGAACTTTATATGAAGTTTTATATCAAATGGTTGGCGGTCTTAGAGCAGGAATGGGATATTGTGGAGCCAAAGATATTGCTGCATTACAAAACGCAAAATTTGTAAAAATAACAAATGCCGGTGTAACCGAAAGTCATCCGCATGATGTAACAATTACAAGTGAAGCACCTAATTACAGTAGAGAATAATTTTAAATTTTAATAATATGAAAAAGTTTTTTAAATTAACCAATGTGTTTTTATTTATTTCGATAGCATCTGTTTTTGCACAAACTGATAATGACGATGCAGTTCTATTAACAATTGACAACAATAAAATAACAAAGGGTGAGTTTGTGAGAATTTACAAAAAGAATAATTCTAAAGAAACTCAAATTGATAACAAATCACTCAACGACTATCTCGAATTATTTATTAATTTCAAACTCAAAGTTTTAGAAGCTGAGAAATTAGGATTAGACACATCACAAAGTTTTAAAAACGAACTTGCAGGTTATCGTAAACAATTAGCAGTTCCATATCTTGTTGATAAAGACGTAGATGCTCAATTACTAAACGAAGCTTATGAAAGAAAAAAAATTGCAATTCGAGCAAGTCATATTTTAATTAAGATTCCCGAAAATCCTACTCCTATGGATACCCTTACTGCTTACAATAAAGCGTTCGATTTATATAAAAAAGCTATTACCGGCGAAGATTTTGGGAAATTAGCACAGGAAAATTCAGAAGACGAAACTACAAAATATTTAAAAGGTGATATAAGTTATTTTTCAGTTCTTTCTACAGTATATCCATTCGAAAATGTTGCATATAACCTAAAAGTTGGAGAGATTTCAAAACCTACTCGAACTTCTTTTGGATATCATATTATTAAATTAACCGACAGTAAACCTAACCCGGGCGAAGTTAAAGTTGCTCATATTATGGTTCTTGTACCAAAAGATGCAAAACCCGAAGATGTTAAAAAAGCAGAAGATAAAATTAATGAAGTTTATGCAAAAATACAGGCTGGCGAAGATTTTAGTAAATTAGCAATAGATTATTCCGACGATAAATCTTCGGCACGTAAAAGTGGCGAACTTCCATGGTTTGGAATAGGACGTATGGTTCCTGAATTTGAAATAGCGTCATTTGAATTAAAAAATCAGGGAGATTATTCAAAACCAATACGCACTGCTTTTGGCTGGCACATTATTAAAAAAATTGAGAGTAAACCCGTTGGTACTTTTGATGAGGTAAAGTCCGATTTGCAAACTCGTATGGCTAAAGACCAACGCTCACAACAAAGTCGTGAGTTTTTAGTTGAAAAACTTAAAAAAGAATACAACTACAAATTTAACGATAAGCAATTACAGGAATTCTATTTAGTGGTTGACACATCAGTTTTTTCGGACAATTGGAAAGCCGAAAAAGCAGTTAAACTTATAAAAACATTATTCACATTTGGCGACTCAACATATACTCAACAACAATTTGCAAAATATATTGAAAATAACAGAAAAAAATCTAAAAAAATAGAGAAATCATCACAATCTATGGTTAATCAATATATTAATGACTTGTTCGATAAATATTTAGAAGAAAAAGTTATAACTTATGAAGAAGCACGTTTAGGCTTTAAATATCCACCTTTCAGATATTTAATGAATGAATACCATGATGGAATTTTATTATTCGATTTAACTGACAAAATGGTATGGTCAAAAGCTGTTAAAGATACCATTGGACTTACCGATTTTTATGAAAAAAATAAAAATAATTACTTATGGGAAAAACGTGCCGATATAACAATATTCCAATACTCTAACGATAAAGCTAAAGATGAAACTTTAAAAATGATTGAAAAGAAAAATGAAAAGGGATTAACAAACGATGATTTAGTGAAATTAGAAACAAAAAAAGACTCATCTGCTCTTAAAATAATTGACAATAAATTATATCAGAAAGGTGATAATCCTGCTGTTGATAAAATTGCTTTTAATGCCGATGCTTCTTTAAATAAAACATTTGACACAAATTCTGATAAAAAGCAAATTTTAGTTATAAACAAAATGCTTGAACCACAAATAAAAACACTTTACGAAGCAAAAGGACTTGTTACAGCCGACTATCAATCATTTCTCGAAAAAAACTGGATTTCAGAATTAAGAGCAAAGCATACAATTTCGGTAAACAAAGAAGTGCTATCTACAATTAAATAACATTTTGTAGAATTACGCATATTAAACCATAAATGAAATATACTCATTATATATTATTGATTTTTATTGCAATAGCTTGTTCGTCGAAAAAAGCTACCGACGAAAAGCCAATTGCAAGAGTATATAATGAAAATTTATATTTATCTGATTTAAAAGATGTTTTAAATGGTATAAAATCAAAAGATGACAGCATTAATTTAATTAAAAATTTTATTGATAAATGGGCAAAAAAGCAAGTTCTTCTTCATCTTGCCGAGATTAATTTATCGGATGAAGATAAAGATGTTTCGGAAGAACTCGATAATTATAAAACTTCACTTTTAATATATAAATATCAACAAAATTTCATTAATCAAAAACTTGATACAATTATTACAGAGCAAGAACTTAGTAATTATTATAATTCGCACCCTAATGAATTTGAGTTGGAAGAAAATATTGTAAAAGCAAACTTTATTAAAATTCCAAGGTCGGCACCTAACATTCAAATATTAAAGTCGTTATATACAAAAACAAATGAAAAAGATTTGATTAAATTAGATAATTATTGTAACAAATACGCTTTAGTTTATGAAAATTTTAAAGATAAATGGTTTTCATTTAATAAATTATTGAATTTATTGCCTATTGAAATATCTGACCAGGATTTTTTTTTAAAATCGAATAAACAAATCGAGTTAAAAGACACCAATTACTTTTACTTTGCATATATTAAAGAATATCAGCTTGCTGGCACATCAGCACCAGTTGAGTTTGCAACAAATTTAATTGCACCAATTATTTTAACAAAGCGTAAAATAGAACTTTTTAACAAATTAGAAAATAACGCATTAAAAGAAGAACTTAACAAAAATAATGTCGAAATATATTAAAATGAAAAGCAAGTTTCAGGTTTGGAGTTTCGGGTTTTTAACAACCATAAACTAAAAACCATAAACCACTTTAAAATATAAACACATGAATAAAACCTATCAAATAATATTTAGTGCTTGCACTCTGTGTTTGATAAAGAAAACTTCAAGTTTGAGGCTTGCGATGCGACAAAATGAGGAGTTTACTGATGTAAATAACGATTTTTGTCGCACGCGTAACGAAAAAATTGGAGTTTTCTTGCAAACACTATTTAGTGTAATAATTATGCTGACACTTAATTTCCAATCATTTTCGCAAGATAAAACAGTTGAACAGATAATTGGTGTTGTTGGAAAAAATTACATTTTAAAAAGCGAAATCGAAAACCAGTTTGTTCAATTAGAACAGACAAATAATAATAGCGTTGATTTAAAATGCGACATATTAGAAGAACTATTATATCAAAATTTATTATTGCATCAATCAGAATTAGACAGCATTGAAGTTACCGACAAAGAAATTGACGCACAACTTGACCGAAGAATAAGATATTTTGTTTCACAAATTGGTTCCGAAAAAAAATTAGAAGACTATTTTAATAAATCAATACTCGAAATTAAAACCGACCTTCGCGAATCGCTGAAAAAGCAGATGGTTTCTGAAAAAATGCAAGATAAACTTACAGGAAGTTTAAAAATTACTCCTTCAGAAGTTCGCCAGTATTTTAAAAATCTGCAAGCCGACAGCATTCCTACTTTAGACGAAGAAATTGAATACGAGCAAATTGTTTTATATCCAACAATAACAGAACAAGAGAAACTTGCTGTAAAAGAAAAACTTAACGAACTTCGTGAGCGAATATTAAAAGGTGATAAATTTAGCACTTTAGCAGTTTTATACAGCGAAGACCCTGGAAGCGCTACAAAAGGTGGTGAACTTGGTTTTGTAGGTCGTGCCGACCTTGTACCCGAATTTGCTGCTGTTGCATTTAAACTTAAAGATGGCGAAGTTTCAAAAATTGTTGAAACAGAATATGGTTATCATATTATTCAATTAATTGAACGGCTTGGCGAACAAATTAATATTCGTCATATATTAGTTACTCCTAAAGTTGACCCAGTTTCTGCATTAAAAGCAAGAAACAAATTAGACAGTATTGCAAAAATTGTAAAATCAGATTCAATGAAATTTAATAAAGCAGCCGAAAGATATAGCCAGGATATTGATACCCGCTCAAATGGCGGACTTGCTGTGAACCCTTATTCAAATAATAGTCGTTTTATTCCCAACCAACTCGACCCGGTAACATCGTTTTGGTTAAAAAAATTAAAAGTAAATGATATTAGTTCTCCGTTTGAATTTTCGGACGATAAAGGAAAAAAATGCTATAAAATCATTAAACTTAAAGCCCGTTACCCTTCGCATAAAGCTAATTTAAGCGACGATTATCAGAAAGTTCAGGAAATGGCACTTGCAAACAAAAAGCAAGATGTTATGAAACAATGGATTGAGAAAGAACAAAAAATAACATATATACATATTGACAATTCTTATTTGAATTGCAGTTTTAAATATAAAGGTTGGATAAAGTAATTTTTTATTTTTTAAATTATGATTAATTTTTCAAACGATATAGATGCTATAAAAAGTTTAAGGCTTGCTCACGAAAAACTTTTAAACGAAATTAAAAAAGTGATAATAGGGCAGAATCAGGTTGTTAAAGAAGTTTTGATAACAATATTCAGTCGTGGACACTGCCTGCTTATTGGAGTTCCTGGTTTAGCAAAAACACTTTTAGTAACAACAATTGCCAAATCGGTTGGATTAAAATTTAAACGTATTCAATTTACACCTGATTTGATGCCATCAGATATTATTGGAACTGATATTTTAGACGAAAACCGTAAATTCAAATTTATTAAAGGACCAATTTTTGCAAATTTCATTCTTGCCGACGAAATTAACCGTACTCCACCCAAAACTCAGGCTGCATTGCTCGAAGCCATGCAGGAACGTTCTGTTACAACCGCAGGTCAGCAATTTAATTTAGAGGAACCATTTTTTGTGTTAGCAACCCAAAATCCTATCGAACAGGAAGGTACGTATCCTTTACCCGAAGCTCAACTCGACAGGTTTATGTTTAACACAATTCTCGATTATCCACTGTTCAACGATGAAATAGAAATTGTTAGAACAACGACTTCCGAAATAACAATTGAACCCGAAAATGTTCTTACTGCTAATGAAATAATTTATTATCAGGAGCTTATCAGAAAAGTCCCTGTAAACGATAATGTTTTAAAGTATGCTGTTAATCTTTCGGCTGCAACACGACCAGGTAAAGAAAAATCGCACGAACTTGCCAATAAATATATTAACTGGGGTGCAGGTCCGCGTGCCTCTCAATTTTTGATAATTGCTGCAAAAACACTTTCGGTGCTAAATGGTAAATTTTCTCCAGATATAGAAGATATTAAAACAATAGCCCATCCCGTATTGCGACATCGTATAACTAAAAATTATAAAGCAGAAGCAGAAGCCATAACAATTGACAATATAATTGACGAACTTTTAAAATAAACAAAATTGAGATTAAGTAGTGTCTGTCCGTTATGTCCGCCATTTCAAAAAAATAAAATCATTAGCCACTAATTTCACGAATGAAAACAAAAAAAATAAAAAACAGAAATATATAGAAATAAATAGAAATACATTGAAACTAAAAACCTGAAACTAAAAACCAGAAACTAAAAACTTAGAAATAAATAAAAATTCATAGAAATTAATTGTAAAAACAGCAAATAATCCATTAAAAGCTAAAGTCCTCTCCTTTGGAGTGGATTTAGGTGAGGTAACAATAAACAATTTTAGAATTCATCAATATGATAAGTAGTTACAAGTTTTATATTTTATTTTTAATTATATTACTTACTACTAATGTACTTGCACAGGAAGTTAAAAAAATCGAGCTTCTAAATGCCGATGTTATTGATTACGACGAAAAACTTCTTGGAAAAGAAATTAAACGATTAACCGGAAACGTATCATTTAAACACGACAGTGCTATATTAAACTGCGATTCTGCTTATTTCAACTCATTAAGAAATAATGTTGTAATGTACGGGCATGTTCATATAAACATGGGTGATACTATTCATTTGTGGGGCGATTCAATTAGATATTTTGGAAATACAAAAATTGCCGAAGTAAGAAATAATGTTAAACTTATTAATAAAAAAGCTGTTTTAACAACCGACTCGATGAATTACGATAGGAACCAAAATATAGGATATTATTTTAACTGGGGAAAAATAAAAGATGGCGAAAATTCACTTGTTAGCGAGTGGGGATATTATTTCTCGCTCCTTAAAGATTTTGTAGCTGTGAAGAGTGTTATATTAACCAACCCCGATTATCACATGTATTCCGATTCATTAAGGTATAACATTGAAACAGAAATATCTTCGTTTTATGGACCATCAAAAATAGTTGGTGATTCGAATTTAATTTATTGCGAAAATGGATGGTACAACACAAAAACCGAAATCAGCCAGTTTAATAAAAATGCCTATTTGCAAAGCAAAGCACAAACAATAAAAGGCGATAGTTTATATTACGACAGAAATAAAAAATTTGGTAAAGCATATAAAAACGTTGAAATTATTGATACATCTGCAAACATCACTCTTTTAGGAAATTACGGTTATTATTTCGAAAATCCGGAACAAGCTATGTTAACCGATAGTGCTGTTTTTATAAATTATGGAGGTGCCGACACATTGTTTCTTCATGCCGATACTTTAAGGTCAAATGTTATTAAAGACAGCATTGGCGAATATAAATTTATAAAAGCATATTATAAAGTAAAAATTTATAAAAGCGATATTCAGGGAAGTTGCGATTCGCTTACATATTCGTTACGCGATTCTATAATTAAATTTTTTAAAAAACCGATATTATGGTCCGATATTCATCAGCTTACAGCCGAACAAATCGAAATTCACACAAAAAATAACGAAGCCGATTATGTTGTATTAAACAATGCAGCATTTGTAATTTCACAGGAAGATACTGTTCGTTTTAACCAGGTAAAAGGTAAAAACATGATTGGTTACATTAAAAACAAGGAACTCGACCATATTGAAGTAGATGGCAATGGCGAATCAATTTATTTTCCTAAAGATAATAACGAACTTATTGGAGCAAACAAAGCCGAAAGCAGTAAAATGACTATTTATTTAGACAGTAGTAAGGTTTCAAAAATACTTTTTTTAACAAAACCAACTGCTGTTTTACATCCAATAGATGAATTGCCTGCAAACGATTTATTGTTATCCAATTTTTATTGGTATATTAACATTCGTCCAATGAGTAAACTTGACATTTTCGATAAAAAAACTGAAGAATAATACAATAATAAATCTTCAATAACTGATGAAACGCAAAAGTGAATAAGTCCTAAGTCCTAAACCACAAGTCCCAAACTTGAAATTTGGAATTTGGAATTTATTCTCGTAAGGTGAGTCAATAATAAATATTCAATTATTAGTATTCATCTTCGTTAAACAGAAAATCTTCTTTTGTGGGATAATCGGGCCAAATATCTTCTATATTATCATAAGCTTCACCTTCGTCTTCAAGTTCTTGTAAATTTTCTATTACCTCCATTGGTGCACCAGAGCGAATTGCAAAATCAATGAGTTCGTCTTTTGTTGCAGGCCAAGGAGCATCTTCTAATTTTGAGGCTAATTCAAGTGTCCAATACATATTTTAATCTTTTTGTTAGCTTTAAATTCAATTTTAATTTTTCGCGAAATTATAATTTTTTTTAATATAAACTACTTTTTTAAAAATTATTAAAAAATAATTAGTGTCTGTCTATAATGTTCGAGTTTGAAACTTGCGAAGTTTTTATAATCAAGGAGTTACGCCTAAGCGGAATGACTGTTTTCAAAACAAGTTTACCCCGTAGCGAAGCGTACTGGGGCATAACGAAAAAATCGGACATTACAGATAAACACTAATTTGTGTTTATAAAGTCAGTGTCTGATTCATAATGTTCGAGTTCAAGGCATTCGAAATTTTTAAATATCAGGAGTTTACTGTAGTAAATG
>Ga0154308_1113_pt1 | contig 27297 bp, 22 predicted proteins | sample RifGroA2_FD_105602 | JGI IMG/M metagenome (GOLD analysis project Ga0154308, IMG submission 105602) | Bacteroidetes bacterium GWA2_32_17
CTTTAGCAATAGCATCGGCTTTGGCTTTTGCCTCCGCATCAGCTTTGGCTTTTGCATCTGCTTCTAATTTAGCTTTAGCATCTGCATCAGCTAAAATTTTGTCAATTTCTATGAGTTTTGTTTTTGGATATTGTTCAGATGGTTTAATTGCAGAAGCTTTTTGATAGTTATCCTTTGCAAGCAAATAATTTTTATTGTTGAAGTTAACATCAGCATCAGCAATTAATTTAGTGAATTTTGAATCATTAGTATTTTTGTTTGCGGTTCTTTTTTCACATTCCATAATTTGTTTATCTGAATAGTCGCTATAAGGATCTGCATCAATTGCTTTTTCGTAATATATAATTGCTTCCTCGTATTTTTCAGTTTTAAATAACTCATCAGCTTTACTTACTAATTGTTGGTATGTTTGTTTTTTATATGCCTCAATTTGAGTAGTTATTTTATCAATTTCTTTACGCATTAGTTCGGTGTAAGCGATATCATAATCAAATGCATCAGCATCTTCGTTATAATTTACTTTTGCTACTGGTTTATTTAATGACGAAACATCAATACCTGGATATGATTCAAATAATTCAACTGTAAAAGAATACTTGTAAATTAAGTCTTTATCGGGAGCTTTTGTTTCAAAAAGTACTTTTTTAGTAACTAATCCTTGTCCCGAAACTTCAACAATGTATTCTTTGTCAATATCAAATTTGAAATTAAATTTACCATCAGTTACTGTTTTTACGCTTTGTATTTTACTATTATTAAGGTAAACATTTACATCGGCTCCTGTAATCATTTTTTTTCCAACTTTAACTTTACCAACAACTTCTAAATAACCTTTTGATCCTTGAGCATAAATAGAAAATGAAATTAATATTGTAAATAATAACAATAAAATTGCTTTTGTTTTTTTTAATAAGAGTATATGTTTAATTATAAGCATATTAAAGTTCTGTAATATAGCAAAAATAAAAATTTAAATATACAACAAAAAATAATTTACAAAAAAAATTAATTGTTCAAAAAACATACCTAATTATAATTAGTGTCTTTCCGTAATTTCTACATTTTTAATTTATAGGGTATAGAGGTATAGGGTATAAGGGAATAAGGAATGACGGCTAATTGCTTATACCATATACCTTTATACCTTATTCCCATAAGTTCTGAATTATAAATATGATATAAATTTACAAATTTTTTCGACATTATAGACAAGCACTAATTAGATGTTTGATAGCTTTTTGTTTATAATTTCAGGAGGGCGACATGGTTTACCTGTTATGGAATTAAGAAAAATTAAAGTTGTAGTTGATTTATTAATTATCTGATTTTCATTATTTAATAATACATATTCGAAAGTTAATTTACTCCCTTTTAATTCTTTTATCGTTGCTTTTATTTTAATAATATCGTCATAAAAAGCTGGTTTTATATAGCTACATTCTAAATGAATAACAGGTAATTGAATTCCATTTTCTTCTAAATTTTTATATGCAATTCCGTATTTACGCATAAGCTCTGTACGTGCAACTTCAAGATATAATGGGTAAGCACCATAATAAACTACTCCCATTTTATCTGTTTCGCCATAGCGTACTCTGATTTTTGTTGTATGTGAAATCATTTTTTATTATTTAAAAGGTGAATCAGGCTCTTTTGCTAAATGTTTGTAAATAACTTTATCCATAAATGAAGGAAAAAATTTATATAATAAAACAGTTAATTTTCCTTGTTGAGTAAGAATAACCGTTCTTTTACGTTTTTCAATTCCATTTGCAATAAAGTAAGCTACTTTTTCAGCCGGCATTAATTTTTCTTCGGCTTTTGGAGTTTCGCCTTGTTGGCTGCCATTGGCAACTAATGCTGTTTTACGAATATTTGATGCAGTAAATCCGGGTGCTGCAATTAGTACATGTAATCCTTTTTTTATGTTTTCTACTCTTAAAGTATTTAAAAATCCGTGAATAGCATATTTTGATGCAGAATAACCAGTTCTGCCAGGCAATGGAACAAATCCGGCAATAGATGAAATTGCAACCACAGTTCCTTTTGATTTTAAAAGCCATGGTAAAGCAAATTTAGTACAATAAACTGTTCCCCAAAAATTAGTATCCATTAATTTTTTAATAACTGATAAATCAAGTTCCTCAAAAATTGCTCTCATTGATATTCCGGCATTATTAATAAGAACATCTATTTTTCCATACTTTTCAATAGTTTTATTAATAATTGTTTTGCAGTCGTTTTCAACCGAAACATCTGCAACAACCGACAAAACTTCGCAGTTTATTTCTGATAGTTCATTTTTTACAGTTTCGAGATTTTCTTGGTTTCGAGCGGCAATAATAATTTTGCAACCTCTTTTTGATAGTTCAAAAGCTAATGCTTTTCCAATTCCCGAAGAAGCTCCGGTTATTATTACAATTTTATTTTGCATATTATAAATCTTTACGCAAATGTATGTTTTCGATTAATAATACCAAAATCAATGTTTAATAAAATATATTGAAATTAGATGTATTGAATAACTGAAAGTTATAAAAAAGATTGAAATTATTTTGAGTTTTTTATAAAGGATTTTGTATAATTTGTAAAATGATTATACCTTTGCAACTCTTTTTTTAGAGGAAAAGATTCAGTAGCTCAGTAGGTAGAGCACATCCCTTTTAAGGATGGGGTCCTGGGTCCGAATCCCAGCTGGATCACGAAAATATCCCACAAATGCGGGATATTTTTATTTAATAATATTTTGAAAATATAGCCAAAGTTTATCGTTAGGAACTGGAGCAATTATTTTTAATTCCCGCTTTGTTACAGGATGAATTAATGAAATTTCGCGAGAATGAAGTGAAATACTTCCATCAGGATTTGAACGATTAAATCCATATTTTAAGTCACCTTTAATAGAACAACCAATTTCCGATAATTGAGCGCGGATTTGGTGATGACGACCAGTAATTAATTCAATTTCAATTAAGTAATATCTGTCAGATTTTCCTGCAACTTTATATTTTAATTCTGCTTTTTTACCGCCATTTACTTCTTTATTAAAAGCATAAGAAATGTTTTTTTGCTCATTACGGCGAATATAATGAATTAAAGTTCCTTCATCATTATCAGGTTTTTTTGAAGTAATTGCCCAATATTTTTTTGAGATTTTATGTTCCTGCAACATTTGGTTTAATCGTGAAAGTGCTTTTGCCGATTTTGCCATTAAAACCAAACCGCTTACTGGTCGGTCTATTCGGTGAGTAATACCTAAATACACATTGCCTGACTTGTTGTATTTTTCTTTAATATATTGTTTAACGGTCTCTTCTAATGATATACTGCCAGTTTTATCGGGCTGAACTAACTCGCCTGAATGTTTATTAATTGCTATAAGATGGTTGTCCTCGAATAAAATTTCGATTTTTGAATGAGACATAATAACGAATATTGATATAGAAATGTTACGAGAAAGTATTTATACAAAAATAAATATTTGTTTTTAATATGTAATAACAAATTTTATAATAATTAGTCGAACCTTAAAAACCCTTTTTAAAAATTAAAGTCATTGGTAATTTTAATTTAGATTTTTTTTATTTTTCTTTTTTCACCACCAAAAAAGAAACAAAAAACCCTCCATCCTTCAACTTCGTTCAGGATAAACTCCATCCAACTCCAATTTTTTAACTGATTCAAAATAAATAGTATAGTAGATGAAATAGCTTTGTTGTAACACCGTGTATAATTAACCCAAAAATTGTAGTTCACACAACTTCGTGGACAACCCACCGCACCGCTTTGAATTAATTTTGTCAAAACTCTCAACTGTCAACAAATGATGAGTTTTTGTGTCGGGGGAAAAATATTTTTTATGAGTCAGACTATGCAATGTTTAAGCAATATTTTACAAAATTGTCATAAACTGTCACATTGTTATAATATATTGTACAAGTCATAACGAAAATAGTCAGTTGTTTGCTTAAAATTGTCAAGGTTATAGTCATTTTACTTATTAGCGGTAACGGTTTGGCGGTATGTTTTTGTTGCCGATTTCGAAGCACTGTCCTGTCAAGATACACAAAAGTTTATTAGATGCAGAAACGCTGAAATCCGCACTGTCTCGCAATAAAATATACCGCCTGTTACCGCCTGGTGTTCTTTCGTCTGTCCTTGTAAACCATTGTCAATATTCGGTTTCCGTGTCTTTATCATTTTACTTTCTTTCTTTTCTGTCTGCTTGTATGTTAGTTTATAGTTCTACAATTTTCCAATAGCCTGTTTTGTCGCTTCCGATGCGTTCGATTATTCCCATTTTTTTTAGTTCTTGAATATGTCTTTTTATGGTTACCGTAGAATATCCTGTTTTGTCGGCAAGCTCTCTATAATTTGCTTTTGGGTTTTGTTTTAAATGTTTCAATATTTTACTTTTCACAGAGTCATTTACTGGGTCATTTACTGGGTCATTTTTAGCTTTTACTGGGTCATTTACAGGTTCAACAAACTTAACGTGCATTTCTCGGTTTTTCAAGATATGGTTTTCGTCAAGCAATAAGTTTTCGAAAAAACGCAGTAAAAATTCGTTGTTAGCGTGAATATTCTTCACGTGGTTTTTGTAATTATCTCTTACCAACGCATTTCGAAAATACCACGAATGCTCTGCAAACAAATCGTTGTTTACTTTAAAGCCAAATGTCTGCAAATATTTTATTAAAAAAATGGCTGTTGTTCGAGTATTGCCTTCACCAAAAATGTGAATTTGCCAAAGGTAGGAAATAAAATGTGCTATGTGTTCGATAACTTCTTGCTGACTTAATCCTTTATAGCTAAACTTTTTTTCTTGTTCAAAATCGTATTCCAACGTGGCTTTCAAGCTCTCGGCACTTCCGTATAAAATCGTTTCGCCATTTAGCACCCACTCTTGTTTGGTGATGTTGTAATCACGGATTTTGCCTGCAAATTTGTAAATGTCTTGAAATAACCTGCGATGAATAGCAATGTATTCTGCAGGTGAAAACGTAAATGTTTGTTCACTCAATATTTCTGCAATTCGTGCCGAAACTTTATCGGCTTCTTCGGTGCGGTCTTCATTTGTTTGGGTTGGGTGCTGTATATAATAAGTGTCAATGCGCTGTTTTACTTCGTCAATGGTAATGTCGCCTTCAATGTTTTGTTTGGCAGTTGCAATGAGATAGTCAGACGGTTTTAGCCCGTCAATTTGTTGCAAGCCAATAGCCGTTTTCCAAACTTTTGCTTTTTCTGCTTTGTTTGGCTCACCCTGTCGTAAATATTCTTCAAAATTATCCATTGTCTGAACTATGATTTACTTTTCAATTTATGTCTATCGTTTCAGCTTCTTACACTTACCGCTAACATATTAGGATTTTATCCTCAGTTTCAACAAAAATTACTGTAAAGGTAGAAAAATATTTTAATCTACAAATTAATAAAAGGCAGAAAGAAATTGAGGATAAAATTAAGTTGAACTATGCCGCCGTACTGCTATACATTTAGGAAAGTACACCGCTATGGGTATATTATCATTTCTTTTTAGATAACAAGCAATACCAATGGTTGTTTTTTTGAGCAAAAACATCGAAAAAATAAAAAAAATATGCAATCGTTTCATCTTTTTTTAAAATATACATAATTTAATAATACCAAATCATCATAAGGATTTTTTATTTATACCATATAATTTAGTGTCTGTCCATAAAGTCAAGAGTCTGGAATATAAAGTTCGATGACAAGGCTTGTGAAGTTTTGAAAATCAAGGAGTTTACTTATGTAAATGACTGTTTTCAAAACGAGTATAACGAAAAAATCGGACATTATGGACAGACACTATTTAAGCTATCTTACGGGGTAAATTTCTGTTGTCTTACTGCTCTTATGTCCAAGTAATTCCTGGATAAATCGTAAATCAGTTCCCGACTCTAATAAATGTGTAGCATAACTGTGCATAAGCCAGTAAAGTGTTACAGATTATTAATTTTGGTTAATGTTAAACATTTTTTTAGAACTTATACAAGCGATTCTTCTGAATATTTTTCAATTAACAACGTGGTAAAACTTTAATCTATTTAAATATTCAGACACAAACAAAATTATCGAAATTAATTTCTCCTTTTTCTTTCCCGGCACTTTCCTTTTAAGAAATTAATTTTTATTGCAGCATAAACATCAAATCCTCTGTTTGCACCTACTCCAAAGGAGCCAAGTAAATTATCGCTGCCTATTGTTATTTTCCAGAAACGTAATGCTAAACCAATCCTGTAATATTTAAAATCGGATACCGAAACCGGCAAACTTATTTCGTAAAGTTTTTTCTCGTAACGTGGTGCAAACGAAAACATTGTTGGGCGGCGTACATAATAGTTTGCAAGTTGCAACGACTGAAAAAACAATCCATTAAAATACCAATTTTTTGATAAATGATAATCGAATTGTACCGCAATAGCTGTAGGTAAAGCAACCGAAAATTTATCTTGTTTTAAAGATGAATTATTTACATTATATGAAGAATCAATATGTGTGCTGGATGTGTCGCTACCAGTTAAATTTATGTTAAAATTAGTAGAACTTACGCTTTTCGAAAATTTTAAAGCGCCAATGTCTATTATAGAAATTCCGATTTTATATTTATAGTCGTAATATTTTTGCTGGCATAATCGTACAAATGGTTTTTGAGCTTCTTTATTTATTTTTTTCTGATACATAAAACCAACATCAAAACCGATTCCTTTACCAAAACCCATTCCCCCACCTCCTACCAAACCACTATTTTGAATATTGTCGAAAACTGAATTATTAAAAGAATTACCGGCACTTGCACTTGCATAATAAGCACCTCCGGCACCAAACAAGAATTTAACTGTTGCACCGGCAGACCAAACTGATTTTTCAAATCTTTTAAAAGTGTATGCGTAACTTAAGCCTGCCTCGCCCCATGCAATTCCGGCAACATTAAACTCATTATACAAACCATTTGCACTTGATGTTTTTTTATATGAAATTCCGGTTCGTGCAGCATTAACAAAAGCAAAATTATGGCTGCCTTTATTGAGCATAAATGATGGTCCGTTTAACCTAAAATTGCCATATCCGTTTTTTACCATATCGGTTTGATAAAAAATATTAGTTGATAAAATATTTACATCAAGATAATATTTTGAATCAGCCATAAAACTTGGATTTACAGAAGTTACATTAACACCTGCATTTGTGCTTCCTATTATGCCAATCATCTCTTGCGATTTAGCAATAATAGCTATTGTAAATAATAATGTGATTAAAATTAATTTTTTCATGTACTTATATTTTAGTTATTGTCTCATTATTAATTACTTATGCTTTTCATTAGTTTAGAGTTTTTAGTTTAGAGTTGTTAAAAAACTCGAAACTTGAAACCCGAAACTTGAAACCCGAAACTTTAAACTTGAACCTTTTTTAATTTATAACCATTTTTTCTTTTTAAATAATACTAAAGTAATAGCAACTGACATAATCATTAGCAAAATAGCGAAAAAATAGCCCCATTCCCAACTAAGTTCGGGCATTTTTTTGAAGTTCATTCCATATAAACTTGCAATTAAAGTTGGTGGCATAAAAATAACAGTTGCTACAGTAAATATTTTAATAATTTTATTTTGCTCGATGTTAACAAGTCCTAAAAATGTGTTTTGAAGAAAATCGAGTCGTTCGAAACTAAAAACAGTATAATCGAGCAATGAACCTGTATCTTTAATCATTACGCGAATTTTGTTGTGCATTATTTGAGGAAAATAGTCACTCTTTAAAATTGCCGACAAAACTCTTTGCTTGTCAATAATATTTTCACGAAGTTGCATTGTATCTTCTTGAAATTTAGATATTTTAACAAGTATTTCTTCGGAAAATGTTTTTTCGTGTGTAACTAATCCTGAGATTGAAGAAATATTTTTTAGCATTGCTTCAATCATATCTGCATCTAAATCAATTCGTATTTCAAAAATATTTAAAAATATATGATAAGCATCTATAAGTTTGTAATTAAAATCAACTCTGCGGTATATTTCAGTAAATGTGCGAGTTTCGGAATTGCGGTGGGAAAATAAAATGTTATCTTTTAAAATAAATGAAATTGGCTCTTTTTTAAATTCATTCTCGGTTGGAATAAGAAAATGTGAATTTATAACAGTAAGATTATCAGTTTCAAAATATCGGGAACTTATTTCAATTTCTTCTATTTCCTGGCGTGTTTGTAATATAATGTTATAGTGCGATTCTATTGCTATTCGTTCTTCATAAGAAGGTTGTAATAAGTCAATCCATACAATATTTATTTCAGGAATATTTTTAAAATCTAAAATTCCCTGATGAAGTTTTAGCTTATCGTTTTCTTTAAAAAATATATTTATCATAATTTATTTGCATTATTAACGCAAGTAAAAAAAATTAAAAAATGAGCGGGAAACGGGACTCGGACCCGCGACCCTCAGCTTGGGAAGCTGATGCTCTACCAACTGAGCTACTCCCGCTTATTGACTTACAGAAGATTCATTTATATACTTTGAATGAGCATAATTTGAGTTTTTATTTCTTTATGACTCCAACCACTCTTTTAAAAGAGAGGGGAGTTAAAAAGGTAAAACCCAAATTATTCCTTTTTGAAGTATAGTACTTAACAAATAAATTTTCGGAACGCCTATTTGCCTGCAAAAATAGAATTAAAAACTTTTATACCAAAAATAAATTAAATTAATGCTTGAATCGTTAATCAATTAATAGACATCTTTCCAAATAAATCCGATAGTTATCGGATGTTGTAATATTATCTGTATATTGCCACGACCAGTCATCCTGAGCTTGTCGAAGGAAGGTCGTGGAATATAAAAATAATAAATCTGGCTTTAGCCAAGCAAAAAAAAAATTCTCATATAGATTACAATTCGAGCTATCGGATGTTGGATATAAATCAACAAGAGCTTGGATTAAGTTAAAGAAATTCATTAACTATCGGGTTTGGCTAAAGCCAATTCTCTTCTAATTCTACCCACGACCTTCCTTCGACCTCGCTCAGGATGACAGGTCGTGGCAATAAATGGTCGAGACAATATAAATTTGAATGAAAACAATATTCTTATAAAACTTATTACGAACGAAAAATTTTATTCCAAATAGTATTGTTTTTTATACTCTCTTCAATATTATGTTTTTTATAAAATTCATCTATATAACTATAATACTTAAGTTTTAATGAAATAATATTTTTAAGTTTATAATTTTCGAATATCCAAATTGTTTTTTTAAATTTTGGCAAATGAATAAATATTCTTTTAATATAAAAAAATCTGCCAACTACCATTAATAAATGTTTTATAAAATATTTTGTTGAAAAAATTCTCTTTTTATTCAATCCATTTTTTTCAATTAAATCAACTGTTTGTTTAAAATAATAACCTGCTCTTAAATGATTAAAACCATCACTATAACCTATTGTGTCTTCAATTGCTTTGTTTCTATAAAAACTATGTTCGGGTTCATTAAATTTATTAATTTTTTTAGTGTTATAATATTCATCAATTAATTTTTGTAAAGAAAAATAGTCCTGAGCTATTACAGAACCTTTAAAATGCATATCCCGTTTAAAATTTGGGTCCGGATTAATAAGAATTGTATTTTTATTTAGTAACCATGCCTCAAGAGCAGTAGTTGTTTCGAAACCAAGCCATAAGTCAGAAATATTTATTAAATCGTGCAAATTTTCACCTTCCTTAATATACAAAACATTAGGATAGTTGCTTAAACGAGACATCTCATTTAAACATTCAGCTACTATTGATTGATTTACTTCACTCGGGTGTTTCTTTAAAATAAATAAAATTTCAGGATTTTTTTCGATTGCTTCTTTTAAAATGCTTTCAACAAGATACATTTGTTTTTCAACCCAAACTAATTTTTCGGGATCGTAATTAAAGAAAAATTTAAGTTCTTCTAATCCTTGTTTATTACCGAGTTTTCCGAATGCCCATCCTGCATAACCAATAATTTTTTTGTATTGTGTTAAATTCTTTTTTTTTAGGTATTCTTCTTTAGATATAAAATCGTAAATTGAATATCTGTCAAAGCCGGTTGCACCTGTAAAAACAATTCTATTTTTAATTTCAGGGATTTCTGCTTTTAAAAAATCACATGAACGTTGTGACCAACAACATACAAAATCCTGATAAAATATTTTATCTAAATTAAATCCCCAATAATCAAAACTGCCGTCGATTCTAAAATTTCCTTCAGAAATTAGTGCAAATACTTTAATTCCTTGTTGATGGGCATATTTTGATGCTTCAAAAAACAAATTCGAGCCAATAGTGTTGGGCAATAAAACTACATCCGGTTGTTTTTGATAAATAGAGTATATGTTCCACGTAAATTCGAAACTAACTTCGCAATTGCAGTATTTTTCGGCAAAATAAATAAGTGGCAATAACATTTCAGGGTCTCTTCCCCAGTCTTCAATCAAGAAGCATAATACTTTATGTTTTGCTTTCATTATTTTGTGATTTCTGACAGGTATTCTGCAATTTTTTTAGTTTGATTTTTTACAGAATATTCTTCTAAATTAGTATTTTTAATATTATTTATTTTCATAGAATATTCGTAGAATTGTTTCTCGATAAACTTTTTAATTCCATTATAATCATTGTATTCAAAACTTTGCCCGCAATTTAAAGGTGTAATAATTTTATATACATCGCCATTATTTGGACCTAAACATAATATTGGTTTGCGTGCTGCAATATATTCAAAAAGTTTTCCGGGAATTCTTCCCATTGCATTATCTGCTTTGTTTAAAGGTAATAATAAAATATTTGAATTAATTGTTAAATCTAATGCTTTTTGCCTGTCTATATTTCCATAAAGGGTCGCGTTTTCAAATAAATTATTAGCTTTAATGCAGTCAACCACTGAATAATCTACATTTCCAGCTAATTCAATATGCAAGTTGTTATGAAATTCATTGATTTCATTTTTTAAGTCACGTAACACTTTAAAAAATGTTTCGGGTAATCTGTCAAATCCTAATAATCCGGCATGAGAAATTATAAATTTATCAGATATTTCTGTTTTTCTGTTTATGAAATCATCCGGGTCGTATCCCCAATATATTACATCAACATTATTTGCACCAATACTTTCAATATCTTTTTTCCAGAAAGGGTTGGCAATTGTTATTTTTGATGCAACTTTAAAAACTTCCTGTTCCATTCTTTTATGCTTTTTATCGGCATTGTGATATTTCTTGATATAATATACAACGGGCATCAGGATCTCAATGTCACGCCCTTTATCGAAATCAAGAAAGCATAGTATTTTATATTTGCTTTTTATCACTTATTATTAAGGAATGGTTTAAGGGTGTTCTTATTAATTTCCAAGTAATCAAGCAAATCATTAATTCCTTTATCGGTATTCCACTGAGGTTTATATCCAACGCTTCTTATTAGATGATTACTAATAGTGTATCGTTCAGTTTTCGACGATTTATTTTTTTTGGATAATGAAATTTTAATTTCGGTGTTATATTTCAAATAATATAAATGTTGTATTTTTTTTGCAATGGACAGAATTGAAATAGTTTCACCAGAGCTAATATTATAAATTGAGTTAAACACATTTGTTTCAATAATATTCTGAATAGCAAAACAAACATCCCACCCGTGAATAAAGTCTCTGACAGGAGTACCGTCGGACTGCAATATAATTTCTTTGTTAATAACAGCACTCTTACATAAATCATTAATTACCAGCCACCAACAATTATTGTCGTTAAAAATTGGATAGCCATAGCTATTTGATAATCGCACAACTGTGGATTCGATTGATGTTGTTTTATTGTAGTATTCACATATTTGTTCACCTAATAAATGAGTTAACGCATAAGGGTTACTTGGACTAACTTTAGTTGATTCTGATACTAAACCTTTTAAATTTGAGCCATAAACATGTATTGTTGAAAAATAGATAAACTTTCTAAGTCCCTTTTTAGCAAAAATATTAAATAAACTCCAAGTGGGAGTAATATTTACTGGACATACTTTAGTAGGCAAGCCATTTGATTGACTATGATCTAAAGAAATAAGATTTACAATATAATCAAAATCAAATTTCGATAGTTTGTTTAAAAATAGTTCATTTGTAATATCGCCAACTAAAACAGATTCAATTTTTGATACCCACTCTTTGTTTTGTGGCAATGTTGGAAAGCATATTGCAGTGACAGAATAACCTTTATCAGATAAATAAATAGATAGTCTTGACCCGATATACCCATTTCCTCCTGCAATTAAAACCTTTTTTTTCACCATTTATAATTAATATCTTCTAAACAGGTTTTTCGAATAATTTCCTGCGGATCATGTTCCAAATCAGCGATATTTAGCAGTAAATTAAGATTCATTCCAATTCCTTCAAATGCAACCCATAATCCAGGTGGAATAGTTAATCTTTTATAATTACTATGACTCAATGTGACATCCATAAAATTTCCTTTGGTTGAGCTGTTTTCTCTGTCGTCATATATAACAAATCTAATTTCACCCGAGGGAACAACAAAGTTTAGTGTCATGGATAAATGCTTTTTCCAAGGTTTAATTTCTGAAAAATTAATAGTTGAAAAATATGCTTCCCCAAAACCATTGAATCCCACATCGGACTTTTTAATTGCGTGAAAAACATTACCTTTGGGATGAAAAATCTGTTTAACCTGAGTCAAACATACTCCGTTTATAATGTTGCCCATTTTATACCCTTTTTGATTGCAAAATTTTCGTATTGATCAATTTGTTTTAATGTAAATTCAAACATATTTGTTGATTTTTTGTAATATTCATAATACCAATCACTAGTAAACTCAATTAATGTATTATAATCTAAAGTAGGAATCCATTTAAAACGATGAAGTGCTTTATCGCAATTAAGTTTTAACATGCCTGCTTCATGAAATTTGTTATCGCCAATAACTTTATAAGCTTCATATAATTTTTTAAAATGCCATCTTTTACTGATATGTTCTAATATCTCTAAAACAGTATGGCTATATTCGGCTTGAGGTCCGAAATTAAAGCTTTCGCCATTTAAAGAATTATTATTGAATAATTGTTCTCCAAGATTCAGGTAGCCACTTAATGGCTCTAATACATGTTGCCATGGTCGGATTGCATTCGGACTTCTTATTTCAACCGTCTTACCCGAACTCCACGAACGCATACAATCAGGAACTATTCTGTCTAATGCCCAATCGCCGCCACCAATTACATTTCCTGCCCTTGCGCTTGCCACTCTGACATGAGAATTTTCTTTTTTAAAAAATGAATGGTAATAAGATTTAAAGATTAATTCGGCAGCACCCTTACTTCCACTATAAATGTCCTTTCCCCCAATATTATCGGTTTCTTTATATCCCCAAATCCATTCAACATTATCATAACATTTGTCGCTTGTAACAATAATTGCCGTACAAGGGTTCTGATAAATCCTTAATACCTCAAGAACATTTGTGGTTCCCATTACATTACTTGAAATTGTTTCTATTGGTAATTGATAAGATAATGAAACTATAGGTTGTGCAGCTAAATGAAAAAGGAAGTCAGGCTTTACGTCATTTACAATACTTGACAATGTGTCAATATCTCTTACATCACTCATAAAATGTTTAACTTTATCCTTTAAATGCAATTCTTTAAACATCGAAGGATTTGTAGGAATATCTTTTGAAATTCCATAAACATCGGCACCAAGATAGAGCAGCCATATGCTCAACCATGACCCTTTAAATCCAGTATTGCCTGTAACAATAACTTTTTTATTACGATAAATATCGTTGAAGAGTTTTTTACTTACCATTTTACCCAGGGTGCTTTATTGTTAGCGTACAATTCATTTAAAAGTGAATATTCTCTATATGTATCCATAGGTTGCCAAAATCCATCATGTTCAAACATTTTAAGTTCTCCCATTGCAACAAGTTTTTTCATAGGCTCCTGTTCCAGAACTAAAGTTTCATCATCATTTAATAAATTAAAAAATGATGAATTGCAAACAAAAAAGCCACCATTAATTCTTCCACCACTAGCTTGAGGTTTTTCATTAAATCCACATACTGTAGTACCATCGTCTGCTAATCCCAATTCTCCATATCGTCCGGGAGGCTTCACTCCTGTAACAGTTACCATTTTCCCATGAGATTTATGAAAAGATACTAACTTATTAATATCAATATCACCTAAGCCGTCACCATAAGTCAACATAAAATGAGAGTCGTTACCAATATATTTTTGAATCCTTTTTACTCTAGCTCCTGTCATTGCTTTTATCCCCGTTTCGGACAGAGTAATCCTCCACCCATCCTCTTCGTGCTTATTTTCACTTATAATTTGTTCATTTTTTTTTCCAATAGTTAACATTATGTCAGCGCTTCTGCGTTCATAATTAATAAAAAAGTCTTTAATAGTTTCGCTCTTGTAACCCAGACACAATATAAAGTCATTGTAACTATAGCTGGCGTAATATTTCATAATATGCCAAAGAATAGGGTCTCGTCCAATCGGAATCATAGGTTTAGGAATATTGTCGGCCACGTCACGAATACGAGTACCGAATCCACCACATAATATTACTGTTTTCATAAATTGGGTTTAATTGAGATCAAATTTAATAAAAATGCCAATTTTTCAACTTGTTTTTTTACTGAAAATTCTGAAAGATCACTGTTCATAATAGATATTTCTTTGTTAAATACTTGTTTTATATAAAACTTTACCGATTCAGTTTCAGAATAATCAAAACTTTTTCCAGCATTAACTGACTCTACAATATATTGGACATCACTTCCATAAGGTCCTAATACTAATATTGGATTTCGAGAAATTAATTGTTCAAATAATTTACCGGGAATTCGCCCCATAATATTATCTGATTTATTTAATGGCAACAACAACAAATCGGAATCCATAGTAAGTTGTAACGCTCCTTTGCGTTTAAGATCTATTATTTCAAGGTTTTCATTAAGTCCAAATCTATCAATGCAATCTAAAACTGAAAAATCAATCATTCCCGTAAATTTTATTTTGAGTTTTTTAGCAAAATCTGGCAGTTCATTTTTTAATTCAGCCAAAACCTTAAATAAATTATCGGGTAAGCGATCAACACCTAAAAGACCAGCGTGCGATATTACAAATTCGTTTGCATTTTTAATAGGAATCATGTCCAAAAAATCTTCTTCATCAAATCCCCAGTACAAAACATCCACATTTTTTGCCCCAATGCTTTCAAGAGCATTTTTCCACGTTGGACTAACAATAGTAATTTTTTTTGCGATTTTAAAAGTTTCTTGTTCTAATCGCCTATGTTTTTTATCTGCCCATCGAGTAAGCGGAAATAACTTGTAATAATCTACCTGAGTCCATGGATCCTGAAAGTCGGCTAACCATGGAATATTAAATTTTTTACTAAGTTTACAGGCAATAATTGTGTTTGTATGTGGCGGACCATCAGAAAGAATTGCGTCAACATGGTTTTCTTTAAGATACTTCGACAAATATTTTACAGATGGATTTATCCACAATGCTCTTGCATCGGGAATAAAAAAATTTCCTCTTATCCAAATTGCAAATTTATCGGTAATACTTTGCTTTTTATCTCTGGCATATACAGGATTACTTGAATCGTTTTTTTGGCGACCTGATAGAAATTTGAAAGCAGAAAACGGTTCTTTTATTTTATGTTTTAATATTGTTATTCCTTTGGGAATGTCTTTATTATTTGTTTCGTCGAGATAAGAGTAATGAGCATTTAATGCAGTGTATATAACTGGTGTCCAGCCATAAAGATTAAGATATTTTGCAAATTTCAAACATCTGTGCACTCCTATTCCACCCGATGGAGGCCAATAATATGTAATAATTAAAACTTTTTTATTCATTTATATTTGCAAAATTAAAATATATAATGTTAAAAAAAAATAAAATATTTAAGAATAGTAGAGTCTCTCATGGGACTTGAACCCACGACCTGCTGTTTACGAAACAGCTGCTCTACCAACTGAGCTAAAGAGGCAATTTGCAAAGATATAAAAAATGTATAAGCAATTTAGTGTCTGTCAATAATGTCCGATTTTTTTTACTTGTAAAGAGATTACTCACATTTTAATTTTATTTTCAAGGTGTTCGTGAGATCGCTTCGCTAAGTTCTTCGCTAAGGTTCTGTGTTAATTTCCAAACTTTTTATAATTCTTTTAAGTGCTTGATGCTGTTATCAATAACTTCTTTGTTGTTTTTTATTACAATTTGATACAACAAAAAAATTTGTTCATTTTCATCATCAGTAATTACATTGTCAATCATTGGGAATAAAATGTTATCTTCTTTATATATATGACCTCTAAGTAAATCAGAATAAAGCTTTAAGTTACTGATAATAACATCTTTATTAATAGAGTTAGCTTTATTCAATTCATCAGATGCTTTTTTCACATATCCTCTTCCTTCGTCATGTTCTATAAACATTATTGCTACCGGTCCGTTTTCTTTCGAAAACCCTTTATGTTCAACAACATAAGGATATAAAATTTCTTCTTCTTTGCCATGATGAAATTTATCAGCAAAATTTTTAATCACATAAATTATTTTTTCAAAATAATCTTTTTCGTAATTTTTACTGTTATCAATTTTATCAATAACATCTAATAAGCTGACTATCAGCTTATGGTCGTTAACTAAGTCTTCTATAATTTTTTTCATAATATTGAGTTTAAAATTGTACAAATATAATAATTATTTTAATAAAAAGAAAATAAGTACAGCAATGCTTAAATAAAAAAATAATTTCAACAAATTTTATGATTTAAATTAAAGATAAATAATTAGTTATTTGTTGTGTAAAATAAAAAATATTCATTAATTTTGTTGATTATACTTTAAATGAGCATAATTTGAGTTTATTATTTTTTTTATGACCTCAACCCCAACCTCCCGACAGTGCGGGACAAGCTCTATCCAATAGAGAGGGGAGTATTAATGTGATTTCGATTGCTATCGGAATCAATTATGCCCTTTTGCAGTATATAATGTATTTGTAATTATTTTTTTAATCTTCGGACAACGAAAATAGCTTCTTAATTGTCTTACAAAAAAAAGGTAATGATTATACCTGAAGAAAAACTAGTAGAATTATGTCTCAAAAAAGATTCAAATGCTTTAGAAATGCTATACAATCAGTATTCGGGCAAAATGTTTGGAGTTTGTTTGAGATATGCAAAAAACCGTGATGATGCACAGGATTTGCTTCATGATGGTTTTATAAAAGTTTATACTAGTTTGAAAGAGTATAAAGGTGAAGGTTCTTTCGAAGGTTGGATGAGACGTATAATGGCAAACACAGCTATTAACTTTTATAAGCGAAGGTCAAAACTTCAGTTTGAAACTGGAAATAACGAAGAACCGCTTTTTGAAAGTTGTTATGATAATATAATTGAGCAAATTTCAACAAATGAATTACTCGACCATATTAACAAAATGCCTGATGGATATAGACTTGTGTTTAACATGTATGTGATAGAAGGTTATCAGCATAACGAAATTGCCAATATTTTGGGAATTTCAGCATCAACTTCAAAAACTCAACTTATGAAAGCACGAATGTACTTAATGAAAAAAGTAAAAAAAGAAGCGTATGAAAACGTTGAATGAAAATAAATTTGATGAACTTTTCAAGGAAAGGTTCTCAAACTATAGCGAAAACCCACCTGATGCTGTTTTTAACAAAATTAAAAACACTGCATCAAATTTTAATAATCCAGCTTCGTTTTGGAAAAAGGGTGGCTTTTTTGTATCAATAGCGGTAGTTATTATTGCAATTTCAGTTGTATTGATAGTTAATTCTTTTAATACTCTTAACGAAAAACAAATTGCAAAACCTATATCACAAAATAATTTAATTACTAAAAATAATATTTTAAAAAACAATATTATTGCTATTAATGCTGAAACAAATATTGTTAACAATAATAATGTTAAAACAAACAAAACTAAAATTATTAATCAACAAGAAATAGTTGTAAAGTCAGCCGTAATTGATAATAGTGATAATTTCAATTCTGCAAATCAAATAACCGTAAAATCTATTTTACCCGATATCAACCAACTGCCCGAAACTCAATCAGAATTTGAAATACAAATTAATGTAAAGCCAGCAACCTGCCATAAGCATAATGGTAAAGTAAGTTTGAGTTCCGATATTGCTGATGTTAAATTTTATTGTATGGATTTTAATCCAAACAAACAAATTACTTTTATTGATAATTTGAATGCAGGTACTTATAATTTTAAAGCTGAACTGAATACTGTTTCTAAAAATTTTATTGTAAATGTTACTGATAGCGGAATTGTGAAAGCACGGTTTACACATTACGAAATTACTCAAGCTATTGGCGTACCGGTTTATTTCTCGAATAAATCTACTGTTGACGGTAAAAATTTTGATGAAATTAGTGATGTCTCTTTTAAATGGTATTTTGGCGATGCTCTTAATTCGTTTGAGCCAAATCCTGTACACAATTATAATTCTATCGGTCCGTTTACCATTTCGTTAGTTGCTTATAATTCAATAGGATGCAAAGACAGCACAATTTCTTTACCTTTAACTATTGCAGGTTCCGCAATTGATTTGCCAAATATATTTTCGCCAAATGGTGATGGTATTAATGATGTGTTTATGCCTGCCGTTACAGCAGTTCGTAACTTCGAATGTGTTATTTTTAATACTAATGGCGAAACCGTTTACAAATGGAATAATCCCGAACAGGGCTGGGACGGCAAAATTAATAACGGATTGCAAATGGCTAACCCGGGCATATACTTTTATATAATTAATGCAGTTGGAATTGATGGTAAGATAATAAAAGATAAAAATTTTGTTTATCTTTTAAAATAATATTAGAGGTGATTACGAAATAAACGTAAATGGGTTGATGTTATACTACAAAAGGGAATAATTTGAGTTTTACCTAATTATTTTCCTCTCCTTCGGAGAGGGATTAAGGGTGAGGTCATAAAAAAATAAAAAACTTAAATTATGACCATTCAATGTATATTCAATCTTTTGGAAAGATAAACGTAATTGTGATGGGAGTATTAAACTGTAAGCTTTAAGGCAAAAAAATGACAACTAAATATACAGACTTAATTAAAATATATAATTAGTGCCTGTCCATAAAGTCGAGATATTTGTAATAAGCATTTACCCTAATGCTAAAGGGAATGCTGATTTTCAACGGTTTACACCCTTTAGGGATGGGGTAATAAACAGTTGAAAATCAAAAAGTAGGACATTATGGACAAACACTAATTAATAAAAAAATCCGTATTTTTTTAAAAATAAGAATACCCATTAAAAGAAATCAATAAAATATTATCAATATGAAAAAAAGTTGCATTTTAATCTGTTTTATGCTAATTTCAGCATTAAGCTTTTCACAATGGATATTGCAAAATCCCTTACTGCAATCAAATACTTTATATTCGGTTTTCTTTGCCGATGCCAATACCGGTTATGCTACTGGTGCTGTTGGAACAATTATTAAAACTACAGATGCAGGGAGTACATGGGCAGCATTAACAAGCGGAACAACTAATGATTTACATTCTGTATATTTCACGGATGTCAATACAGGTTATGCTGTTGGTAACAGTGGAACAATTCTTAAAACAAGCAATGCTGGAAATACTTGGATAACATTATCAAGCGGAACACTTAATAATCTGAATGCAGTTTATTTTACTGATGTCAATACAGGTTATGCTGTAGGCAATAGTGGAACAATTCGTAAAACAAGCAATGCTGGTAGTACCTGGACAACATTATCAAGTGGAACACCTAATAATCTTAATTCAGTTTATTTTATCGGTGTCAATACGGGTTATGCTGTTGGCGATTATGGAACAATTCGTAAAACAAGCAATGCCGGAAGTAGTTGGTCAACATTATTAAGCAATACAACTAATACTTTATATTCAGTTTATTTCACTGATTTAAATAATGGTTTTACGAGTAGTTCTGATGGTGGGAGTTCTGGAAAAATTTATAAGACAAGTGATGCCGGAAGTAGTTGGTCAATATCATTAAACAAGGGACCTCTTCAGTCAATATATTTTACTGATATCAATACAGGTTATGCTGTTGGCTATGATGGTATGAATAATATAGGAGGTGTTTTTAAAACAACCGATGCAGGCAGTACATGGACAGCACAAGCAAGCGGAACATATAATACTTTATATTCGGTTTATTTCACTGCTACCAATACGGGTTATGCTGTTGGTGCGAATGGAACAATTCTTAAAACAATCAATTCAGGAAGTACATGGACAACCTTCCCACAGGGAACAACTAATTTGTTATATTCAATTTATTTCCCCGATGCTAATACCGGTTACGCTGCTGGTAATATTGGAACAATTGTTAAAACAACTAATGCAGGAAGTACCTGGACAGTATTATCCACCGGAACAACAGTAATATTATTTTCAGTTTATTTCACTGATGCCAACACTGGTTATGCTACTGGACAATTTGGAACAATTCTTAAAACCACAAATGCAGGAAGCACATGGACAGTCTTACCAAGTGGAACGTCTTTTTATGATTTACATTCGGTTATTTTTACCGATGCCAATACAGGTTACGCTGCAGGTTATGTTGGCATAATTCTTAAAACTATTGATGCTGGAAGTAGTTGGTCGCCATTGTCAAGTGAAACAAACAATACCTTATTATCAGTATATTTCACAGATGCGGATACAGGTTACGCCGTTGGCTATAGTGGAACAATTATTAAAACTACAGATGCAGGAATTACATTTACTGTATTATCAAGCGGAACAACTAATATTTTAAATTCAGTTTATTTTACCAATGACAGTACGGGTTATGCCGTTGGCTATAATGGTAGAATTCTTAAAACAAGTAATGGCGGAACTACTTGGACTACACTAACAAGTGGAATAACTAATACTTTATTTTCAGTTTATTTCAATGATGCCAATACTGGTTATGTGGTAGGAGATAACGGAATAATTCTTAAAACAAGCAATGGCGGAAATACATGGACTACACAAATAAGTGGAACAACTAATACTTTGGTGTCTGTTTATTTTACTGACGAATGTACAGGTTATTCTGCCGGACAGGGAGGAACAATTCTTAAAACAAATAATGGAGGAGTACTGGTGAATAATTCGCAAACTATATGCGATGGCGATAGTTATACATTAAACAGTCACACCTATACTACAGCTGGAACTTATTATGATACTCTTTCTACAATTCTCGGTTGTGATAGTATTATTATTACTCAGTTAACTGTAAATCCTATATTCTCTATTAATAATAATCAATCAATATGCGATAGCGATAGTTATATATTAAACGGGCATACCTATACAACAACCGGAACTTATTATGACACCTTACAAACGTATTTAGGCTGTGATAGTATAATTATTACGAATCTTACAGTTAATCCATTCCCAGTATACGCAGGAACTATTTCAGGACTTACAACTGTTTGTCAGAATCAAAATTCAGTAATCTATACCGTTTCGACAATTACCAATGCAACTTCTTATTTTTGGACTTTACCTGCTGGTGCAACTGGAACAAGTTCGACAAATACCATCACTATAAGTTATGGCATATCGGCATTGTCTGGTGATATTAGCGTGAAAGGGACTAATTCATGTGGGGATGGTAATTCTTCAACACTTTCAATTAATGTAAATCCATTACCCGATGTTGCTGGAATAATTTCAGGAACTACAACTGTTTGTCAGGGACAAAATGCAGTAACCTACACAGTTCCTGTAATTACTGATGCTACTTCTTATGTTTGGACATTACCTGCAGGTGCAACTGGTACAATTACGACAAACAGTATTACAGTCAATTATAATGTATCAGCACTTTCGGGAAATATAACTGTTAAGGGTAATAATTCCTGTGGTGATGGTGTGTTATCAACACTTTCTATAATAGTAAATCCTCTTCCTGCCAATGCGGACACAATCAATGGAATGGCAGCAGTTTGCCAGGGACAAAGCTCAGTAACTTACACTGTTCCGACCATTTCCGATGCGACATCATATATATGGACATTGCCAAGCGGTGCGTCAGGTAGCAGTATAACAAATAGTATTACTGTGGATTATGATTTATCTGCTACATCCGGAGAGATAACAGTAAAAGGCATTAACTCATGCGGTGAAGGTGTTGCTTCAACTTTAGCAATAATAATAAATTCATCTATACCTGCAAACGCAGGAACTATTTCCGGAACCACAACCATTTGTCAGAATCAGAATTCCGAAACCTACACAGTACCTGTAATTGCTAATGCAACAACTTATATCTGGACATTACCTGCCGGTGCAACCGGAACAAGCATGACAAATAGTATTACTATAAATTATGGAACATCAGCTTCTTCCGGTAACATAACTGTAAAAGGCACCAATGGATGCGGCGATGGTGGTTCTTCAACCCTGGTAATTACAGTTAATCCGGCTTATGCTTTTACTGAAAACCACAGTATTTGCGATGGAGAAACCTACTCATGGCATGGTCAGAGTCTGACAACTGCAGATACTTTTTACACGAATCTTCAGACGCAGGAGGGTTGCGATAGTACTTACACTTTGACATTGACCGTAAATCCGGTTTATACTTACATAGAAACGCATGCCATCTGCAATGGAGATGTTTATTTATGGCATGGTCAGAGTTTGATAATTGCAGATTTATATTACGATAGCTTTCAGACACAGGCAGGCTGCGACAGTATTTATACTTTGAACTTATTGGTAAATTCCATTCCTAATGTTTCATTCAGCGGACTGGACAGTATGTATTGTATTTATTCTTCATCAGTTTCATTGACAGGTAACCCCCCAGGCGGCATATTTAGCGGAACAGGAATCATCGAAAACACATTTGACCCCAATACAGCAGGCGCAGGAACATATGATATTGTTTATTCTTACACCGATGGAAATAGTTGTAATAACAGTGATACGGCAGTTGTTATAGTGGATTTATGTCTCGGAATCAAAGTCCCGGAAAAAGCAAAAGGAATCAGTATTTTTCCGAATCCTTTCAGCGAACAAACTACAATTGAATTTTCCAATCCTGCAAATAGCCAATATTTACTCACTGTTTCCGACATTACAGGAAAAGAAATTATAAAACAAAATATTTTCGGTAACACCTTTATTATAGAACGTAGAACCTTAGAAAGTGGATTTTATACAGTAGAACTAAAAGGAGAGAATAGAATTTATTGCGAAAAAATAATTGTTGAATAAAAAAAAACAGAAGTATGTTTTTTTTGAGAAGAAAAAACTAATCCGCACTAAAGCTAACACCACCTACGAAAAACAACGAGCAGACATGTGCAACTTGACAATTATAACAAATAATAAACTTTTTAGCGGTTTAACACCCACTACAAGAAAATGCCTGCCTTTTGCAACCACACACCGATAGTCTGAAGCAAATAAAAAATATTACGTATATTATTTTGAATTTATACACGTATATATTATCTTTGCTAAAAAAAAATATAATTTATTATGGACACTAAACTAACATTGACAATCGAAAAGAATGTAATTGACAAAGCTAAAGATTATGCCCGAAAAAAAGGAAGAAGTCTTTCCGATTTAATTGAGAATTATCTTAAGTTAATTATTTCTTCTAAAGAAAAAGAAAATTTAGAAGAAATAACCCCATTAGTAAAATCAATGATGGGTAGTTTTAAAGTTCCTAAAGATTTTGATTATAATAAAGCTTTAGTTGACGGACTAAATAAAAAATATTCGAAATGACACAAATACTTATTGACTCCGATGTTATACTTGATTTTTTTATAGAAAGAAAGCCATTCTTCAAAGACTCTGTTAAAATATTATCTTTAGCAGAGAATAAAAAAATCAAAGTTTTTGTAACTTCTTTAAGCTTTAGTAATTGTTATTACATATTACGACAAATTGGCTCGCATGAGACTGTTATTGAGAGTCTTAGAAAATTAGCCATAATTTCAGAAATATTGAGTGTAAATTCTAAATCTGTAGAATTAGCCCTTTATTCTGAATTTAGAGATTTTGAAGATGCTTTACAATATTTCTCTGCATATCAAAAAGGTAAAATAAATGTGATAGTTACAAGAAATATCAAAGACTACAAAAACAGTGAATTACCAGTTATGACTCCTGAGAATTATTTAAAAAGCATATAAGACACTATTGCCAGTACCTAACACAAACTACGAAAACAACGAGCAAACATGTGTAACTTGCCAAATCCAACAGTCAATCGTTATACAAAAGGTTTTTTAAGGCTCGGCTAATTATTTCTCCCTAAAAGAATTATAAATTTTTTCAATTAATGGCAAATAATTATTTACCTTATCTTCGCTGCACATTATTGTAACATTATAATAATTAAACTTTCCTCTGTAAATACAGCAATAATAACAAACTGTTTTATTGGAAAAGTCATTATTGTACGAACCATTAATTTTAAAAACTTTACAATTGTAATTATTTATAATTGTGTCTTTTGGTTCGAAAATAAAATTTGAGTTTAAAGTTTCGTCTAAAATGTTTTCGGCTATATAATTAGAATAATCGCTAATAGAAGTTGAGTCGCCTTCTTCTATAATGGAATCGTTATAAATAACAATTGACAAACCATTTAGAATATCCGCAGTGTCTTCAACTAAATTCAATAATGAACCATCCTGAATTTCTTGTGGCTGAACAAGATTTGAAGGAACATCTATTGTGAAATTATTATTCCCGGTTTTAAAAAATTTATTTTTATTATTTGAGCAGGAAATTATTATAGAAGAAAATAATAATGTGAAAAATATTATTTTCATTTGTTAATTTTCATAATTTTAAAAGTATAATTTTCAGTGGAGCAGCTTATATTAAAAAGATATAAACCTTCTGCAAATTGTTGTATTGGTATTGATATGTAATTATAACCATTTTCAATTCTGTAATTTGAATAATAAATAATTTCACCTAATTGGTTGTAAAGCGAAATGTTATAACTATCGTTCTTGTCAGAATAAATTTCTATTTGTGCATTATCATTTATAATATTTAGTAATTTAATGTTTTGCGACAAGTAAGGTGTTTTTTCAACTTCGCTAATAGGAGTTTGATTTATTCTAAGTTTTATTGTAACTGGGAGATGGTCAGAATTATTATACAAAGCATTAAGCACATTTGAAGGAACCGAATAATTTGCTGGACTATTAATGCTTTGGTTCATGTGTAAGCCATCTTGTCCAATTACAATATATGAACTTGGCACATATTTTATTTTTGCAATATTATTTATCACATAAAACGAAGCTAAAATAAAATCAAACCTATCGTCCATTCCACCACTTGCATTGCAATTATTAGAAGTTATATTTGTGCTTTGAGTGTGATACATAGTAAAAGCTGAATTGTCTTTCCAATCGCCAAGTTTGTTAGGTGGGTCGTAAAATCTTATGTTTGCGTTCGAGTAATTTATTAAATTTTGAAAACATTGCTCGTTACTCGTTTGAACATTAAAATCGCCCATAACAATTACATTTCCGTAATTAGTTAATCCATTTAAATAATTCATAAGTGTCATTGTTTCAGTTGCTCTATCCGATTGGTCTGCTGCATAACTTCCAGCTTTTAAGTGCATTTGAATACAGGTTAAAAAAACAGTATCGTTTAAAGTTGTAATATCAGGGCTGTTATAATAAAATTTGTAAATCAAAATATCTCGATATAATGAAGGTAAATAGTTTTGATTGTATAAAGTAAATTTTCGTGAATCATAGTAAATCATACTTATAATATCTGACCCGTTGGAATTAACGTAATTAGCTCTTTTATACCATGTCGCACCGTTAATGTTTAAGTCGTTGTCTAATATTCTTTGTACCGATGTACTTCCATTTCCCGAAACTTCGTTAACTCCCCATATATCAGGCATAACATAAGAGAAAATATCGCGAATGTATGCATCTTTATTTGTTACATTGTTATTTGCTTGAGTGCAATAAGATGTGTTATTATTATAGTTTAGTAAATTAGTAGTCATTACTTTAACAGTATCCTGACCGAATGTACATAAACTGTAAAAAGTTACAGCAAATAATGTTATTTTTTTCATGTTTTTAACTTCTTATAAAATTAGGCATTTCAAATGGTATTTCAAAAGAAAATTCAATCATACCTTTAGTTTCTCCATTCTCTTTCCACGGCGATTGAAATATCATTTTTTTTATTCCGTTTTTTTCTATTGTATATGAATTTGTTGTGTTATTTGTTAGCATTTCTGTTATTTTATTTTTTGAAGATGGACTATGATAATCAAAAATGTTTTTTCCTAAAAGTTCTTTACCACCGTAATTCTCAAAAACTTTTTCCGATTTTTTATTCATATAAACTATTTTCCCATCGTTATCGCTAACAGTTATTGAAACCGGAAGTTCGGATATGTATTTTTCAGTCATAAATTAAAAAATTCTTTTGCAAAGTTAATCCTATTTCAGATTATTTGAATAAATTATTTTAGAGGGGTTCTAAAAATTAAATTTTTCGAGGCGGACAAGATTTTAAAACCGGAGTTTACTATTGTAAATGAGGATTTTAAAATTGAAGTCCAACGATGAAAAACCAATTTTTAGAAGTCCAGTTTAATTTTTTATTTTGTAAATACATACGCATATACTATTTTTTGCATTTTCATTAAATTTGATAAGTTATACCAATTAAGTGTTGAACTATTCCTTTTTGCCACTAAAACACTAAGTCACTAAAAATCACAAAGTTTATTCAATAATAAATTTTCTTTTAGTGAACCTTTGTGTTTTTGTGCTTTTGTGGCAATTGATTTTCAAACAATTATTTTAACCTTTAATTCGCATAAGTTATAAAAAATGTTGTTTATAAACATTTATTGTTTGTTAATATAATAATACCTTTGTAAATTCTAAAAATATAAAAAATGAAAAAGTTTATCAATGTTTTCGCAGCAGTTTTATTAACTGCAAGTGTTTTTGCTCAAGCTCCACAAAAAATTAGTTATCAGGCAGTTATTCGAGATGCTAGTAGTGTTTTAATAACTTCAACAGTTGTTGGTATGCAAATTAGCATTTTGCAAGGTTCTCAAACTGGAACATTGGTATATTTAGAAACTCAAACACCAACAACAAATGTTAATGGT
>Ga0154308_1173_pt1 | contig 27232 bp, 27 predicted proteins | sample RifGroA2_FD_105602 | JGI IMG/M metagenome (GOLD analysis project Ga0154308, IMG submission 105602) | Bacteroidetes bacterium GWA2_32_17
TTAAGGGATAAGATTGAGAAAATAAGATTGAAAAGATTGAGAAAACAAGATTGAATAGATTGAGAAGACAAGATTGGAGAACGTCTTTATCAATCCTATCAATCTTCTTCAATCTACATCAATCTGAAAAATATAATAAATTGAGTATCAGTAAACTAAAAAAATAAACACATGAAAAAATACACACATCTTTTTTTCGACCTTGACAGAACTCTTTGGGATTTTGAAACAAATGCTGCTGAAGTTTTGCTTGAAATTTATATTGAATTTGGACTAAAAATGTATTTTAAAAGTTTTTTCGGTTTCAGCAGAGCATATCATCAGGTTAACAGCGTATTATGGGAGAAATACAGGTTAGGTGAAATTTCTAAAGACATACTTCGGTGGAAACGTTTTTACGATACCCTTTCCCAATTTAATTGCGACGATGTTGAGTTAGCCAAAAAAATAGGTGAAATATATGTTGTACTTAGTTCAAAAAGTACAAATTTATTTTCCGGAACTATCGAAACTTTATCTGTATTAAGTAAAAACTATAAGCAATTTATTTTAACAAATGGTTTTAAAGAAATTCAACATATTAAAGTTGTTAATTGTAAATTAGATAAATATGTTGAGCGTGTTTTTACAAGCGAAGAAGCAGGACAAATGAAACCCTCTGAAGTGTTTTATAATTATGTACTTGAGCAATTAAATGTTAATCCCGAAAATTGTTTAATGATTGGCGACGATGAGTTAGCAGATGTTGAAGGAGCTAAAAATTGCAATATTGCTCAGGTTTTTTTTAATCCTAATAATAAAAAAACAAATTGCACTCCAACTTATGAAATTAATAAATTGAGCGAATTGTTAGAAATACTGTAAACGAAAAAAAGCAAGCATTCACGCTTGCAATAAATACAATTGAGTAATTATTATTAATGATGTATTTTAAAAATTAAAAATTGTCCTTAATTCATTTGTCATATAACCACTAGTGCCTGTCCATAAAGTCAGTGTCTGATTCATAATGTTCGAGTTTGGAGCTTGGGATTTGAGACTTGGGTCTTGAGGTTTTGGGCTTTCATTTTTGAAAATCTTTGACTTTATGGACAGACACTAATTAATATTCGGCAAAGTTAAAGTTTAGGTTAATAAGTTTTGAGAAACGTGTACCGGAAGAAAGCATATCGGCATCTTCTTTTTTAAAGTACCAATTGATAACTACGTTCTTTTTTTTCCCAATATTTTCGAGAATTAACAATATTTTTGCAATTTGTTTTGCTGATGCGGTATTAAAATATTCTAATTTAAAATCGAAAATCGTTAATTCAATCGGATTTTTAGAATATTGCGTAAGCCAGTTTAAAAGCGATTCGTAAAATCCAATTGCATTTTCGGGTAGTGAACGCTCCGAAATCTGGAAAATTTTATTTTCTGCATCAAAAATAACTTTAGGCGTGTCTTCAGTTGAATCTATAATAAGTTTCTCGGGCATTTTATTCTTTATTAATTGTAGTGTGTAACGAGAAAAAATAAGCTTCGTTTGACACCTTATTAAAACTATAGGCAATTGGATTTCCGCTTTTTATACGTAAATCAATTATACCTAAACCAGCTTTTTTTGAACTATCAATTTCAAAATCGAAAAGGCATTTATTAAAATATTCGTCAAGTTTTTCTTTAGAAAGATTGTTTACGTTTTCTATTTTGTTTTTAAGTGATTCGTATTTATAAGCATTAACATAATTTCCAGTAGTAATTGTATAATGACCTTCGTGTTCGCTAATTATAAAAATACCTGGCATACCCAGACAATTTGAATCGGCATTAAAGCCATGTTTTACAATATTTTGCAACATTTCTACAACTACAAAAAACACTTTCTTTTTATGACTAATTGTGCCTGTCATTTGACCTTCTAAAGAACCTAATAAAATCATTAAACTTTCTTGATTAAACGGACCATTTGACACTAAAAGAATATTTTTTTTATTAAGAGTATTATGTATATCAATAATATTATTTAAACTTTCGGCTTTATTTCCCGATTTTAAATCCAACCCTTCGAGAGATGGTATTGTATGTAAATAAAAGAACGAAGATTTATCGTCAATAGGTCTGAATTGATAAAGCAATTTATTTCCCGATTTACGAGCCATATCAATAAGTCCTAATCCAGCACCACCTTTTGAAGACAAAGAACCATCTTCTAACACCATTTTATAGTAATCTTTTAGATCTTCTTTTTCTAAACCATTAATGGTTTCGATTAGGTTCTTGATATAATCAATATTGTCATTCATTACTAAGTTACCAGTAGTAATAAAATATTTTTCGTCGTGTTTTTGAATAACAAACAACCCATTACTGTCGGGCGAATCAACTTTTGCATCGTCCTGATGCCGGGTTATATTTTGTAAACATTCAACTAAAATACTGTAAACACGTTTTTTAATTTTAGCCGATTGTTCTTCTTTTTCGAGTTTATTTTCGGTAAGTGCAAGTATATTATCTGTAATATCTTGAGTAAACCTCCCTCTATACACATAACCAAGGTTATCTTTTTGCATAGCCTTAAACAAGGTTAACACAAAATTTAAAACTTTTTCGTGCTCGTTCTGCATAGCTCTTTTTTAAAAAGATAAAAATACTATATTAAAACAATTTTGCAAAAATATAAATAAAAATTACAAATTTAATATTTTTACAATTCACTACAAATTAATTTTTAAACAATTAGCTTTTTAAAAACTACCAATAATAATTGGGCAAAAAAATATTTAATTTTATACTTTAGCAATTGGAACAAAAACTCTTTGTTGCATTTCGCGGTCAAGCATTAGTAAGGCAGAACCTTTACCATCAATCATTTTTAATTGTTCAAGTATTACTGTAACATTTGCTTCTTCCTCAACCTGTTCGTTAACAAACCATTGCAGAAAATTTGTTGCTGCATGGTCTTTTTCAGAAATTGCGACATTCATTAAATTATTTATTAACGAAGTTACATGTTGTTCGTGTTTTAGTGTTTCGGCAAAAATATCAATAATATTTTTACAACTAATTTTGGGCGAAGCAATTGCGTCAAAACTTACAACTCCTCCACGCTCAATTATATAATCGTATAATTTAAGTGCATGGGCTGTTTCTTCCTGATATTGAACATGCATCCAATTTGCACATCCATTAAGATTTTTAATTTGGCACCATGCCGACATTGATAAATAAAGATATGCCGAATAAAATTCGGCATTAATTTGTTTATTTAATTCTTTTTCTACTCTTTTTGAAATCATCATTTCATTTATTTATGTTTTATTAATTAGTTCATTTTTATTAGTTTGAGGTTTAGAGTTTTTAGTTTTCAGTTTAAGGTTATTAAAAACTCCTAACCTGAAACCTGAAACTAAACACATATATGTTTATATTTTTGCAAAGATAATTATTTTCTTGTATATCAAAATTTTTGAGTATGAATGTTTCATCTGTATTATTTTTTATCAAAGATAATTAATAAACATGCCCTGTTTGTTCTAATTCCGATTTATTTATTTTGTTTTTTGATAATACTTTCCAAACATAAACAATATATGCAATAACAACAGGTAATAAAAGCGAAACATAACTCATAGAAATAAGTGTATATTTACTAGATGAAGCGTTTACAATAGTTAAAGACGATTGTAAATTGGATGTTGATGGATAGAAAGGAGTGTTATTAAATCCTGCAACTAAAAATAACGAAAAAACAACTGGCAGAACTCCTATAACAGTAATCCAAAAAGAGTTTGACGATTTTTTTACACCTCCTTTATAAATTCCAAATAAAACAAATAAAACTCCCAAAATAAATATTATTAAAACAAAAGGCATTTGTATAAAATTATTTAGATATTTATATTTTTGCATTGATACAATTGCTGAATTTGGGTCAACAGTAAAACCTTCTTTAGTAAATAAAATAATTACAAATAACACAAAGAATATAACAAATGCTATTCCGTTAATTAATATTTGTTTTGAAGCCCTGGTGTTAATTTCAATATTATCAATATATTTTAAAAAGAACATTGCCCCTGTTGTTCTTGATAAGAAAAATATTGTAAGACCAAGAAATATGTTTTGAAAATTGAATAAAGCCTCTAATCCATAATAACTAGATATCCACGTGCTTAAGTTATATTTATCTATTGTAAATAGAGAGCCGGTATAAAAAGTGCTAACTATAATTCCTAAAAAGAAAGTTGCTAAAACGCCATTTGCAATCTGAAAATATTCATAAGATTTTGAGCCAATAAAATTTTTATTTTTTTTTCTATATTCATAAGAAACAGCTTGAACAATAAACCCAAATAATATAGACATCCATAACCAATAAGCCCCACTAAAGCTTGTAGAATAAAAAAGCGGAAACGAAGCAAAAAATGCTCCTCCAAAAGTAACCAATGTAGTAAATGTTAATTCCCACTTTCTTCCTAAAGCATTTATTAACAGAGTTTTTTCATCTTCTGTTTTTGCTATTTGGTATAATAGTGTTTGCCCACCTTGCACAAATAACAAAAAAACTAAAAAAGCAGCAAGTAAAGAAATTATGAGCCACCAATATTGCTGAAGTGCTTGTAATGATAATGTTTCAAACATAAAAATTATTCTTTAGGTCCGTTTTTAATTTGTTTTAATAAAATTTTAACATTGGTAATAAGTAATATTGTGAATAATACTGCAAACAAAATAAATGTTATTTGAACATTTGAAACATTAATATGTGATGTAGCTTTTGAAACGGGTAATATATTTTGAATAGCCCATGGTTGTCGTCCAACTTCGGCAACTACCCAACCCAGTTCCGATGCAATATATCCAAGTGGTATTGTAAATACTGCTAACCATAAAATTAATTTTCTTCTGATTAATGTTTTTCGCCATAAAAAGAAAAGAATAACAAATAGCAAAAGAACAAAATAAAATCCTAACCCAACCATTAGGTGAAATGAATAAAAAGTAATTGGTATATTTGGTACCACATCTTCTGGTTTATCAAAGTAAGCATAACCTAAATCGGGAAAATTTGTTTTAAAATCTGATAATGCTAAACGCATTTCAGTTGTATCGGCATCTTTTTTTGCCTCCTTATATCTGTTTAATGCAATCAAAGCAATAGTTCCACGCTCCATTCTTTTAAGCACAGGTTCAATTCCTTGATATTGATTTCCATATACGAGATCATAAATTCCAGGAACAAATGCATTTTTATCTCGAAATCCAAGTTTTGATAACATTCCTGGCATTTCCATTTTAAAAACAAAGTGATTTACTGTGTCGCTAATTGGAATATTTTTTCTTAAAATGCCTAAAGCTATTATTGGGGCTTTAGTTTTACCGACATATAATCCTTCTAATGCAGCTAATTTTATGGGTTGTTTGTGTGCTACCTGATACGTTGAGGTGTCACCAGAAATTATTACTAACATCGTAGCAACAAATCCAAAAACAGCTCCAACCAAAATGCTTTTTTTTGCAAAACTTTCATGCCGTTTTTTTATTAAATACCAAGAACTTACCCCTACTACAAATAAAGCAGTAACAAGATAAGCTGAAGTTATTGTATGGAAAAACTTATGAATTGCAAAAGGCGATAAAGCAATCTCCCAAAAATGAACCATTTCGCAACGAGCTGTTTCGGGATTAAATTCCATTCCGACAGGATTATCCATCCAAGCATTTGCAACTAAAATCCACCAAGCAGATAGCGTAGAGCCAATTGCAACAAGCCAAGTAGAAAGTAAATGAGTTTTTTTACCAACTTTGTTCCAGCCAAAAAACATTAATGCTATAAAAGTGCTTTCTAAAAAAAACGCCATTATTCCTTCAATAGCAAGTGGTGCTCCAAATATATCGCCAACAATCCACGAATAATTAGACCAATTTGTGCCAAATTCAAACTCTAAAATTATTCCAGTAGCCGCTCCAATTGCGAAGTTTATTGCAAATAAGCCCATCCAGAATTTTGTGATTTTTTTCCATTCTTCGTTTTTTGTAATAACGTAAGCACTTTCCATTATTGCCATTATAAAAGAGAGTCCTAATGTTAATGGAACAAAGAGCCAATGATAAATAGCTGTTAAGGCAAATTGTGCTCTCGACCAATCTACTAAAGAAATATCTGCGATTGTCATGCTATTTTTCTGTAAGAGAATTAATTATATATTCGCTTCGTTGCCGGTCGTTATCGAAATTACTTATTAAAAAATCCTGAAAGAAAAACACTTTTAATATTGCAAATATTATAAATAATTTTATAAAAATTATGAGCCATAGCTTTTTATTAAGAATACTCATATTTTTAAAACCATCTAAATAAAAATTTCCAATATTTTTTAATAGATTACTCAACTTTCGAGTATTTTAAGTGATTAATCGTAAATATTTGCTGTTTTCTTAAGTAATTTTTGATTCAAAAGTTTAATTTTTCGCCCATTTATTTCGATAAGGTTATCATCTTTAAATTCGCTTAAAAGTCGTATAACCGACTCGGTTGCAGTGCCAATCATGTTAGCTAATTCTTCGCGAGTAAGCGAAATTTGTAATACTCCATCGTCATCAATACCAAAATTACTTTTTAATATAAACAAGACTTCGGCAAGTCGCTCTCTTACAGTTTTTTGTGCAATTTCTGTAATAAAAGAATTTGCTTCACCTAACTCTCTGCATGTAAATTGTAATAATCCAATAGCAAAATCGGAATTTTTACGAAGCATTTCGAAAAGTATTTCTTCGGGAACATAACAAAGTACAGCATCTTCTAAAACTTTTGCGCTATGACAGGCATGTTCGCCACTTAATAGCGACCTATAGCCAATCATTTCGCCTTTTTGAGCAAATCTTATAATTTGTTCGCGACCTTCGAGTCCGGTTTTATATAATTTTACTATACCTTTATTAACACAATAAACACCATTTACCCGACTTCCTTCGTGATAAATGATATTTCCACGTTTATGAACATCGCAACCTTTATCGAAATTTAATTCAGCTAATTGCTCAGGAGTTAAATGCAAAAACAATGAATTTGAGCATATTGCACAGTCTTTACATTCAGGAATATTTATTATATTTTTCATTCTAAAATAATTTTATTTTATTTTTTTAAATGTGTAAATATATACATATCCTAAATTACAATGAAATGAAAATTTATGTTTAACGACATTTTTAAATAACCATTTATGTTTCTGTTCGGGTATAAAGGTATAAGGTATAAAGGCATATAATTAAAATTGGTTCAATATCTTTTTGAGAGGTAACAAATTTAATATACCACTATACCTTATATCCCTATACCTTATATGTCCTAAATCTGAACAGTAACCCATTTATTCATAAATCTTCAGCTCTATTTCGTTTTCGAGAACCATTAGTCCATTTTTAGCAAGTGAACGCATTTCGTCTTCGCCGGGATAAACGCCAATTGTTGCAATATATCCTACTTTGCTTTTCACATAATTTACAAATGATTTATTATAAGCTAAACCACCTGTTAGTAAAATCGCATCAACTTTTCCATCTAATACTGCACTCATTGCACCAATTTCTTTAGAAACCTGATATGCCATAGCTTCCTGAATAAGTTTAGCATTATCATCACCTTTATTTATTCTTTGTTCTATTTCGAAAGCACTGTTTGTACCAAGATAAGCTACATATCCGCCTTGTCCGGTAATCATTCTTAATATTTCATCGCGTGTATATTTGCCACTAAAACATAGTCGTACAAGATCGCCAACAGGCAAGGTACCGCTTCGTTCTGGCGAAAATGGACCTTCGCCATCGAGTCCTTGATTTACATCAATAACACGACCATTTTTATGGGCTCCAACAGTAATTCCACCTCCAAGATGTGCTACAATTAAATTCATTTCTTCGTAAGTTTTACCCACAGCAAGAGCATGCATACGTGCAATTGCTTTTTGATTTAAAGCATGAAAAATTGATATTCGTTGAAACTCGGGATGCCCCGATATTCTTGCTATTGGGTCAAGCTCATCAACTACAACAGGGTCGGCAATAAATGCTTTAGCTCCGGGTATTAATTTTACTATATCGGCAGCAATTAAACCGCCTAAATTACTTGCATGTTGACCATGAATTCCATGTATTAAGTCGTGTCGTAATTTATCGTTTACTTCGTAAACACCCGAAGAAATTGGTTTTAAAAGTCCGCCCCTTGCTACAATTGCCTGTATTGTAGAAATGTCAATATGTGCATCTTTAAGTTCTTTTAAAATAATATCTTTTCTGAATTTAAACTGGTCGCTTATGCGAGCATAATTATTTAAATCGTCAAACGAATGTGGAATGTTTTTTAAGAAAATTATATCGTTAGAACTATATAAAGCAATTTTAGTAGAAGTTGAACCTGGATTAATTGTTAAAATAATTTTTTTGCTCATAATATTAAGATTTATTAATATTACAAAATTATTATAAATATTCGTAATCAAATTCTGTATTTAATCATTGTTTATTAACATATTAATTTTATGCTAAAACAAATTGTTTTTATAGTAATATCGACACTTTCGTTTGGTATGCTGTTTTATTCATTCTTCAAAATTTACAAATATTTAAAGTTAACTAAGCCATTTAAGATAAGGCACTTGGGTAAAAGAATCGCAGTAACTTTAAATGTTGCAATTTTTCAAACTAAAATTTTACGACGACCTGTAATTGGTTTATTGCATGCTTTAGTCTTTTGGGGTTTTTGCGTAATTTTATTTGGAAGTTTAGAAATGATGCTCGATGGCTTTTCGGGAAACGAAAAATCTTTTTCGGTTTTAGGAATTGTTTATAAAATATTTATTGTTTCGGGCGATATTTTTGCATTTATAATATTTTTTGCGATAATTATTTTTCTTGCACGCAGAACAGTTTTAAAAGTAAAAAGATTTAGCGGAATAGAAATGAAACACAAATCGCATGTTGATGCAAACATTGCACTTTCACTTATTTTATTTTTAATGGTGAGTTTAATTGGAATGAATACTTTTTCGGCATTAATGATACCCGAAGAAGCAAAAAGTCTTTATCCATTAAGTAGTTATTTATCAAATATTTTAAACATTACTGATTCTGAAACTATAAAATCAGGATACGAAATTAATTGGTGGTCACACATCTCGCTAATTTTTATTTTTATGAATGTGTTGCCATACTCTAAACATTTTCACGTATTTATGTCGGTACCGAATGTTTTTTTCAGTCGTTTAGAGCCACTCGGGAAACTTCCAAATATGGACAATATAACTAAGGAAGTTAAATCAATGATGAACCCCGAAACCGCTTTTGCAGAACCTACCGAACCACCAGCCGAAATTGAAAGGTTTGGTGTTAAAGATTGCGAAGATGTTACGTGGAAAAATTATTTAGATTCGCTTTCATGCACTCAGTGCGGAAGATGTACTGCGTCGTGTCCGGCAAATATAACTGGTAAGAAACTTTCGCCACGCAAAATAATGATTGATTTAAGAGCCAGAATGAAAGAAAAAGCACCTCATCTTTTAAAAGAAGGTGAAACATTTAGCGATAACAAATCACTTATTAAAGATTATATTTTTACCGAAGAAATTTGGGCTTGTACTACTTGTAATGCTTGTGCACAAGAATGTCCGGTAAATATTAATCATCCCGAAATGATTGTTTTTATGCGCAGATATTTGGTAATGGAAGAATCGGCTGCACCTGCTATGCTTAATGTTATGTTTACAAATATTGAAAACAACGGTGCTCCTTGGCAATTTTCGTCGGAAGACAGAATGCTTTGGGCTAAAGATTTAACAACTAACTAAAAAGTATTAAGTATTAAGTACAAAGTATTAAGTAGTGAAAGCAATTAAAAATGAACAAATAAAAATGAAATAAGTAGAAATAGATTGAAATAAATAGAAATTGCTAAATGGTTAAATAAAAATGAAACAAAGAATAATGAACAATATTAACAATGGTCACACAATAGTCAAACAATGGTCACTCAATTGTATGCTCACATATAATAGCCGTATGACCATGAATGACAAAGTATGACCACGAACCATAAACTCGAAACAGTAAACGTAAAACAATAAACTTTTTGAACTTTTTTGAACATAGAACAATTCACCCCGTAGGATAATCCCATTGAACAACGGAGTGAAAATAAAAACAAATATCCAACGGGGTAAACATTTTTTAACAATAAACTTTAAACAAAAATTATAAATAATAAAACATAAAAATATGAATATAGAAGTTCCGGTAATGGCAGAAGTTACTGCAAAAGGGCAACAACCCGAATACTTGTTTTGGGTAGGTTGTGCAGGTGCATTCGACGACAGGTATAAAAAAGTCGCTCGTGCTTTTGCTAAAATTTTACATCACTTAAATATTAGTTATGCTGTGCTTGGTAAAGAAGAAACCTGTACAGGCGATCCTGCTCGCAGAGCTGGTAACGAAATGCTTTATCAAATGCAGGCACTAACAAATATTAATACATTTACAACTTATAATGTAAAGAAAATATTAACAATTTGTCCTCATTGTTATAATATATTTAAAAACGACTATCCCGACTTAGGCGGAAAATACGAAGTTATACATTATACACAATTTTTACAATCATTTATTGATAGTGGAAAGCTAAAAATTAAATCTGATAAATTTAACGATAAACTTATTACATTTCACGACCCATGTTACTTAGGTAGGGCAAATGGCGAATATAATGCTCCCAGAACTGTGCTTAATGCAATTCGAGCAACAAAAGTTGAAATGAAACGCAGTAAAAGTTTTGCACTATGTTGCGGTGCCGGTGGCGGACAAATGTTTAAGGAAGCCGAAAAAGGAAATAAAGAAGTTTTTATTGAACGAACTGAAGACGCTTTGGAAACAAAAGCCAACATAATTGCAACCGCCTGTCCGTTTTGCATGACAATGCTTACCGATGGCTTAAAATACAAAAACAAAGAAGAAGAAATTTTTAATTATGACATCGCCGAATTGGTGGTAATGGCAATGGGGTGGTAAAATTTAATAAACATTCCAATTAATCAAGTTATTTGAATTAAAATGACAGAACTATAACTACATAACTATTTACAAATAAAATAACAATTTTTTTAAGTTCATTAAGAATTGAAGGAAAAATAAAAAGTACTGGCTATGCAACATGGGAAATTGTTTAAATAATTTGAAAAACTTAACTACCAAATTGCTCGTCAGCCACCATTTCTTAAACCAGCTTATGCAGGTTTTTTCTGTCCACTGTTCTTATAAGTGTCTTTGTCCAAATGTAAATAAGCAAAGGTAAAACTATTACAAATAATTTGTTGTAATGAAAAGCTTGACCAAACTGAAAATGTAATGCAGACAATATTGCTCTTGTCATACCGCAACCGTAGCAGTCATTGCCAGTAAGATTTTTGAACAAACAAACTGATTGTTGGTGTTTGAGCCAATCCATAGGCACAAAATAAAGAGCAATTGGAATTAATAAAATACCAATGCTCTTTATATTATGTTGAGGTTTCTTACTTTTTAACCAATTTGTGTCCGTCTGCATCTGTGAAAGTCCCATTAATTATTTGAATAAGGTCAATGAGATTCCAAATAAAGCAACCGCCACAAGTTAAAAGTTGAGCAACACCAATACCATTATGCTTTGTATAAAACCTGTGAATGCCAAGCCATCCAAGGAAAACACATAAAAGAAGGGTTGTCAACCAGTCTTTTCCTTCTCCTTCAATTACATTTTCTCCTTTTAAACTCACGCCACATTTCATACAAATTATTGCGTTTGCTGCTGTTTCTGTTTTACAATTATAGCAGTATTTATTACCTGCTTTTGGCGGAGTGCCACAAGCAACGCACATTACGGTTTTTTCGGAAACTTCGTTTCCACAATTTCTGCAATACATAAATTTTGATTTTGTTTTTGTCCTACTCGTTTGGCCTTTCGGTGCCGCCCCGTTTTTATAGTGGTTTCTGAACTCCACTTTTTTATTTTTGGGCAAATATATAATTATTTTTTATATAATAGCACATGTGCTATATTTTTTTTTTTCTAAACACGTAATTTTCCTTCGTGAAAATAAGGGACACTAATACACGAAAGTTAATATTCGATAGATCAGGACTTATTGCCTTTTCTGTGCAGTTAAAGAAGTTAAGGCATGAGGCAGGCGTGTCTCAAAGCCAGCTAGCATACGAAGCAGGTATTTCATTAAGCCAGATAGCACGTATAGAAACTGTCCGCATAAATCCTACTTTGAGTACTGTATTTGCAATTGCAAGAGCATTAGATATTCCTTTAACTACTATTTTTAATTTTTCTTTATCTGACGAAAAAAAAACAGAAAAATATTTTTAATCGCCCCCAACTGTTATTTAATAAAATTTGATAATAAAAGATTAAAAACTCAATTATATATACTTAAAACCTATTAAACCAAAATCCGGTTGGATTTAGAATCAAAATATTTTTGTGCCAAATTTAAGAAAATTGAAGGGATATCTTTATTTCTAATCGCCTTTTTTATTTTAGTTGGTATTTTTTCTTCGTTATAATTGGCTGTTTCAAATTCTTCCAGTATTATTTTATGTTGAATTTCGGAGAAACATTCTTTTAATGAACCCTTGCCATCTAAAAGTATGTTCATATATTCCGTATTTTCAAGATTTTTCACAAGAGGAGTTTCTGCTATCATAGTTTGGAGTCTTCACTTTTAAAGAAAGAAAACCTCACAGGAAGTGACACCTTTCTTAAAGTTGGATTATTTGATATATGGCTATGTAATGAAGACCGGCATTTCGAAAACTTTAATCTCCTTTATGATTTAAAATCAAACGCTTTTGTTCCTATTGACCATGTATTTTGTTTTAACAGCAATAACATAGACAAAGACCCTTATTTAATAAGCAGTAACGAAAGTATTTTATCTTCCCCTTTTTTAAATCGTTTTTTTGTACGAACTTTGCAACCTGAATTAAATAAAATACGTTTAAGAATATCTAAAGATTTCAAAATCAATGTAAATCGTTGTCATGAAGAACTTGATAACATATTGTCGCAAATACCTTTAGCTTGGGAAGCTGATTACAGCTATCTTAAAACCAGATTGGAAATTATGTTTGCCGAACAATGGTTGAAATCATGTCTGGATTATTTTACCGAATTACTCGTTCTTAATATTAAAACACAAAAGAAATGAAAACATTTTATAGCATATTGTCCGCAGTTATAAACCCCATATCAGGTGAAAAAATATCACTTGGCTTGCTATTGTCGGATGGGAATACCAGTTTTTTTGATTTTTCTGGCAGTCGTCTTTCGCTTATCGGTTCGCTTATTGATAAAGAAAGAAAAAAATTTATCAGTCAGTATTTAAAATCAATTGACAATGTAATTAAAAGAATAGATATTAATCAAGACCAGTTTACGATTTTTGCAGATAGCGGAAAAAATGTTATTGTTAATGAGCCATACATTGAATATTTAAGCACTTACAGCCAAAATGTAATTTCATTTTCGAAACCTGTTGCAATTGATGTAAATATTGAACAAAGTATTTTTGAAACATTATTTTCAAAATTCATTGATGAAGAAACAGTTGTTGAATCAATACAAAAGAGCAATATACAGATTGTAAAAGATGAATTTTTTCCACGTGTAAAAAATCATTTTTCTATCGAAAAAGGATTTACCTCTGATAATTTCCCTTCGGTTTTGCTGCCTGTTACTATTGACCTTTTTGGGAAAAACGAACATTATGTTATCGGTCAGTTTCTTGATTTGGAGAAGAATATATATCACATTAAAAACGATTATTTTGATTATCATCAAATGGCTGAAGTGCTTAAAACCAGTAAAAAATTTATAATTTCTGCCGAACCTCAAAAAACAAAATATCCTCAGCAACATCATTTTTGGAATGAAATAAGAAAACAAAAAAAGAATACTTATGTTGATATTTCTGAATTAGATATAATTGAGGTGTATGCAAAAGAACATGATGTGATGCCTGAATAATTATGGTAATACAACATTTTGGTAATATTGAATTGTTGAAATATCCCAAAACTGCTTTTCTGTGCAGCCGAAAAATTCCGGCAAGTACAGTTTTAAAATGTTATGATTGGGCTATAGAGCAGAGGGATAAAGGCAATTACGTTATCAGTGGTTTTCACAGCCAAATAGAAAAAGACGTGTTTCATTATTTGCTAAAAGGGAAACAACCCGTCATCATTGCACTTGCAAGATGTCTAAAAGAAAAATTAGAACCTGAATTTCAAAAAGCAATAAATCAAAACAGGCTTTTAATAATTACACCTTTTGATAAAACGGTAAAAAGAGTAACCGAACATAATGCACAAATTCGCAATAAAATGATGATAGAATTAGCTGATAATATTGTAGTTGGATATGTGAGCGAAGGAGGAATGTTGGAAGAATTATTAAAGCAAACAAATAAAGAAATAATTAAAATTGGATAATAAAAATTCAGAAATTCTATTTATTTCCAGCCAATGCCAAAACGTAATCCTGCAAAAAAAGAATAAACAAAACCTTCTTTTGTTGTTACAACTGGATTGTTATAAAGTGGAATATTTGGATTTCTATTACTTGATTCATATTGTCGTTTTCCATAAACTATAAATTTATCAAGCTTATAACAATATCCAAAACCAACAAATGCATCAAAAACTTCATTGAACTTGCTTTTGCTATTTCCTAAAATTCTTTTTGTGCCTATCAAAAACCTTGTTCCATAACTATTTGAAAATTCAGATTGAAGTGAATAATAATTTTCATCCCCTTCGCCCATATAATGATCATATAATAAATTTTCGTAAGTTTTATATAAATAGTAAAATCCATACGACACATAAAAAGGATGTTTTGCAAAATAAAAGGAATGGTAGGGATATCCAAATAAATGCTGATTATCTATCGAAATAAAATATCTTGCAGGTGCTATACCAATGTATGGATTGTTCCATGAAAAAGTTAATACTTCAGTAGCATGTTTTACATTAGTTGGTTTTAAATCAAACTCAAACTTTAAAATATTTTTTTTATTCAAATATCTTTCGTATGTTAATTTAAATTCTTTAATAATTAAGCAAGGTAAATCAATAGAAATTATATTTTTTAATTTAGCATCAGGGTCTAAAGTGTCGTTTACAGAGTATTCTAAAATTCTATTACCATAACAGTTATAATCTACAAAATAAGTTTGTTTGCTGTAATAATCATAAAAAGTAAAAAGTCCAACTTTTCTGCCATTAATATAATTTCCGCTAATTTCTTTTAATCCATTGTGAGCTAATTTGTTATAAGAGCCATCTCTTTTTAGGGTATTATTTGTAAAAAATATTTCATTTATAGCACAAGATTTAGAATAATATGTAAAATGTTTTGTTTGAACTAATTTTCCGTCTTTAATCTCTTTTATTGATTTTGGTTTATTTTTACAGTATGGATGATATTCAATAATATATGCGTTGATAAGAGGATTTAACGTGTCTTTAACATTATAAAAAACAAAATCTTTTTTAATTCTTTTAATATTTACAGAATCAAAAGAAATAGTATCAATATCTGGTTGTCCAAAAACAAATACTGGAATACAAAAAAACAATATAATAAAACAAGTATCTTTCAATTTGTTAATTCAATTATTTTTAATAAATTTTCTCTATACAAATGTAGTGGAATTTAGGACTTATTTTAATATTTGTATGAATTAGTGTAGTTCGTGGCAGAAACTTGTTAGTTCTCTATTTAGTGATTGCCATAAAGTCAGTGTCTGATTCATAATGTTCGAGTTCAAGGCATTCGAAGTATTAAAAAATCAGGAGTTTACTGATGTAAATGACTTTTTTTTAATACGAGAATAACGCAAAAATCGGACATTATGGACAGACACTATTTAGTAATTGTCCATAAAGTCAAGAATCTGGAATATAAAGTTTGATGACAAGGCTTGCGAAGTTTTGAAAATAAAGGAGTTTACTAATGTAAATGACTGTTTTCAAAACGAGCATAACGCAGTCAGCGGACTTTATAGACAGACTCTATTTAATTATAGCAAAATTGTTTTTTATATTTTGGTATTCTATTAAATCGCACTTTAAGCTACCAACCATTAAATCGAACTGAATACGAATAGGGAGAAAGTTTTTATCGTTTGATATCCATATTGTAACATCGTCTTGCGAATCAAATATTCGACCTGGTTCTACTACGGGCGAAAATTTAAGACAATTAATTTTTCCTAATTTGGTTTTAATTGTTTCGGTTCCTTTATATCTGATTTGAAGTGTAAACATGCCATCATCAAAATACGTGTCAATTGTTATAACATCGTCTTTTGTTAAATTATTGAACATTGCACGGCGGGCATAATAAAATGCAGAAAGAATATCAATTGTGTTTTCGGGGACTTTTACTTTTCCCTTTCTCTTTGTAATAACAAAGTCTTCTTTTCTATTAAACAATACTTCATCGTAGTATTTGTACGTATCTTCTGAAATATCTCTAATTGCTTTTACAGGTAAACCGTTATTTGCATCAATAAAAGTTTCGTAAACATCGCGAACTTTAAAAAGTTTATCGGTAATTCCAAGCGATTTTCCAATTGCTTTGGCATGATGAACAGTTTTATCGCCGACCTGCAATTCTTCTACTGTTAAACTTGCCACACCGCCATCAATAAAACCAAAATGTACTAAATATTTTAATTGTTCGCCCGATTTATAGGCGGTGTTAGGAATTTCTTCGTTTTTAACTTGTGCTAAAAGCGAAATAGGGAAAACAATTAATAAAAAACAGTACTTGAACATAATATTTATTTAGTGTCTGTTCATAAAGTCAGTGTTTGATTCAGAATGTTCGAGTTTGAGGCTTGCGATGTTTTGAAAACCAAGGAGTTTCAATTTGTAAATGAATGTTTTAAAAACAAGCATAACGAAAAAATCGGATATTATGAACAAACACTATTTAGAGTCTGTCTATAAACTCTGTGTCTGATTTATAATGTTCGAGTTTGAGGCTTGCGAAGTTTTGAAAACCAAGGAGTTTAAATTTGTAAATGAATGTTTTAAAAACAAGCATAACGAAAAAATCGGATATTATGAACAAACACTATTTAGAGTCTGTCTATAAACTCTGTGTCTGATTTATAATGTTCGAGTTTGAGGCTTGCGAAGTTTTGAAAACCAAGGAGTTTACTATAGTAAATGACTGTTTTCAAAACGAGCATAACGAAAAAATCGGACATTATGGACAGACACTATTTAGCAAAATTTTTCAAATTGCATGCCGTAAATATAAATAAATTTATTAAAATAATTTTTTTGTTGATTTAATTGCTATAAAATCTTTAAGATAAGATGGTTCGAAATATGTCACATCTGCAAATTGTTTTTTATTGTACATCTCTTGTGCAATTTGAGCAACGGCAATAGCAGAAGGTTTTATTGAACTATCAAATTCTGCGTTTTGGGATATTATAATGTTTTTATATTTTTCGGCTCCGTCGCCAAAGAAAAACATTTTCTGATTTTTTAAATGAACAACAAAACTCAATTCATCAACAATTAAAGGACGAGGCGATAAAATTTCTATTAAACTGGTTTGGTAAAGTGCAGTATAAACCTCTAACCTTCGTGCATCTATCATTGGACAAAGCAGTATATTTGTGTTATTTGTTATATCTGAATTATTATTTAAAAATTGTTTAGCCATAGCTTTCAAAGTACTCACTGCAATAGCAGGTTTCGATAAACCATAACACAAACCCTTTGTTACTGATACACCTATTCTTAATCCTGTATATGAACCGGGACCAATGCTTACAGCAAATGCATCAATATTGTTTATTTGAAAATTTTGTTCTTCTAAAAGTTTGTTTATTAAAACTGTAAGTAATCGCGAGTGTGCATTCTTTTCGATACTTTCTTTTGTTGCAATTATAATATTGTTTGACAATAACGCAACCGAACAAACGGTTGTTGAAGTTTCTATTGCTAAAATATTTGACATTTTTTTATTATTACTTATAGTCTAGCCCCAAATCTCAAATTCCAAGTCTCAAATCTCAAGCCCAAAACTTGGAATTTGGAACTTGGAATTTGGAATTTGGGGCTTTTTACTATATTATAGACAGACGCTACTTATCGCTCGAAAACAATGCTTCGGGTGGAACTTTTTTAACCTTCGATTTGTCTTTAAGTTTCTTACTTATAACACTATATGGTGCCGAAATAACTTCGTCATTTTCATTAACTCCACTAATTATCTGAATATAGTTGTTATCCTGAATACCTGTTTTTACCTTTATCATAGACACAGTATTTGTGTTGCTTTCAAATTTGAAAATATATTCTTTATATTCCGAGTCTTCCTTTTTTTCAATTTGTTCTTCATTTGCTTTCTTGAGCATTTTGTTTATTTTATTTTTTGTTGAATCAATGCGCGATGTTACAGATTGAATTGGAACAGAAAGCACATTTCTTTCTACTTTTGTTTGAATATCAACTGTAGCCGACATTCCTGGACGAAACGGATAATATTTCGGATTGTTTTTTGGGATTAGATTTTGGTACGATTTGGGTAAAATTCTGATTTTTACTTCGTAATTTGTTACCTGGTCGGTCGAAACGATACTTGTACTTGTTGATGATGATGAATTTGCTATTGAGGTAACCATACCTTTGAATTTCTGGTCGGTGTAAGCATCAATTTCAATTGTAGCAGTATCGTTAAATTTTACATGAACAATATCGTTTTCGTTAACATCAACTTTTACTTCCATAATGTTTAAGTTAGCAATTCTTAATAATTCTGTACCTGTCATTTGCATTGTGCCAACAACTCTTTCGCCAAATTCAACACTTAACTTCGATATTGTTCCCGACATTGGAGCATAAATACTCGTTTTAATTAAATTTTCGTTCGCTTCTTTTAATGATGCTTCGGCACTTTTAATAGAATAATCGGCAGCTACTACAGTTTGTTTTGCCGCTTCAACATCAGCTTTACCCATTTCATAAGCAGAGTTTGCATTATCGAAATCGGATTGTGAAATAGCTCCCTGCTCAAAAAGTTTTTTGTTTCTGTTAAATGTTAATTCGGTTTGTGAAAATTGTGCTTCAACCTGAGCTAAACGGGCTTTGCTATTTGCAAAATTTGCTTTAGAAGAATTTAAAGATGCCTCCATTCGCTCAATTCCGGAGATATAAGTGTCGGGCTTAATTTTTAATAACAAATCGCCTTTAATTACTTCATCACCTTCCTTAACATTAAGCTCAACAATTTCGCCTGATACATCAGAGCTTATTTTGACTTCGGTTTCGGGTTGAATTTTCCCATTGGCAGTAATTATTTCAACTATTGTACGTTTTGTTGCTTTTTCGGTATTAATTTCGTATTCAATATTATTTCCAAACCAACCCATACGTTTACCAACAATTGCAACAATTATTAATATTATTGCAACAATAATCAAATATTTGAAAGATTTTTTAACATTAAGCATAACATTTTTGTTTAAAGTTTAATAGGAATACCCCGATAAAAATCAAGAATTTTTATTCTAAAAACATATTCGTATTTTGCTTTTATTAATTCTGAACGGGCTTTAGCAAGATTGTTTTTCGCAAGATTAAAATCAACTGAATTTATTAATCCCACATCAAATTTTTGCTGTATGTAACGAAATGATTCCTGAGAGGCATTTACCGCTTTTTTTGCGGCAAAATATTTTTTTAAAGCAGCTGTTGCATCGGCATGTGCCTGTTGAATTTCTTTTTGTAATTGTTTTTCGGCTAAATTGTAAGAATATTTTGAGTTTAGTGCATTAATTTTAGCCGAGCTAATGGAATAATTTGCCTGCCAATTGTTAAATATTGGAATACTTAAGCCGAAAGAAATATATTTACTCTTGTTATCTTTGAGTTGGTTATTAAAAGATGGAGTGGAGTAATCGTAATTAAATGTTGGAGAATAAACAGGATATATATGATCGCCTGCCCCATCTACAACCCATCCAGAAAACACTTCAACTGGAGTGGTTCCTGTAATTGATTGTCTTTGAGACGAATAACCCGTTGAGTAAGAACCGCTTAAAATAAGTTTGGGACTTCTATAACCTTGTGCAACATCAAGCCCTTTTTCGGCACTTTTCATTTTTAATTCGGCACTTCTTATTTGCGGGAGTTTTTGAATTGCCTCCTGATATATTTCCTCGGGAGTAGGAATATTGATATTTGTTTCGGGCTCTAAAATTTCAGGTTTTTCAATTTCAAAACTATCAGTAAAATTTAATTCTAACAATTGATACAATGTAAGGTAAGACATTGTTAGTTGGTTTTCGGAATTTACCAACTGCATTTCGTCTGAAGCGAGTTGTGATTCCATTTCTAAATAATTTCCCTGAGCAATAGAGCCGGCTTCGAAAAGTTTTTTATTTCGAACTACCTGTTGTTTTGATAATTCTACCTGATTTTGAGCAATATATAAAAGTTCATTACTAAATAATATTTGTAAAAAAGCCGAAGCTACATTTAACGAAGCATCGTTTCTTGCTTTTTGCAAATCTTCTAAACTTGCCTGAAAATTTAATGAGCTTTGTTTAAGTGTATTAACATTTTGAAAGCCATTAAATAAGGTTATTGAACTTGATAACGAAAAATTATTTGAATTTACATTATTCTCGGCAAACTGGTTTGTTAACGGGTCAATGGAACGTCCTAATGTATAATTCTGACTTGCAGAACCATTCAAATTAGGCAAAAACGACATTTTACTTTTTAAGTTTGTTTGTTTGTAATTTTTAACCGACAAATCCTGCATTTTTATTTGTATGTTATTTTCAATAGCATAGTTAATGCACTTTTCGAGTGTCCATTTTTCCTGTGCATAAGAATTAAAATCAATAATAATTAAAGCAAAAAGTGTAAAAGCAAACTTTAACATAATATCAAAAAAATTAAACGTTAAAGATAGTTACAAAAAACAAAACTGATAATAATTGTTATAAAATTATACCAAACCGCCAATAAGATGTATTAAATAAAGTTGGTTGGTTTTGTTAATGCCGATTGGCTAACTGTTTTAAAACAAAAGCGAAACTATTTGTTTTATACTTTGCACGGGGTAAATTATTACATTTGGGTTTTAGGTAAAAGGTAAAAAAGTATAGGGTATAACACGATCTTCCTTATGCCTTTATACCTTTTTGTATTCATGAAATGCGGAAATTTATCCCGTTTTTAGTATAACAAAATTATTTTGCATTGTTAACAATGTATAGATTTCATTTTTTTGTCATATTGTTCTGATAGCTATCGGATGACATAAAACTATTGTTGGTTACCAGTGCCAAAGAATGTTATTGTAAAAAACTTCTTTTTTTAAATAGATGTTGAATCATTATTAACTTGTTACAGAATGATATTTAATGTTATTTCTTTAGAAACTTGTACCCAATTCCAGTTTTTAATGACCAAACATCTTTCTTTAAATTACCTGTAAACCCCAAACTGTAGTTTAATATATCGGTTGCTTTACCAAACCAAACTCCAATATTAAAATACCATTTTTTCGACAAATAAAAATTGCAGCCAAGTTCACCAGAAACAACAGTTCTGTGTACTTCAGTATAAAAAGTTGAAGTACTATAACTACTTTTATAAAATGGTTTATTTATTCCAATTCCTAAATAATAAAAATTACTAGAATCTTTTAATCCTAATCTAAGAAATAGACCTGTATTATGAGTATATTGAGAATAAGGAGATCTGGAATTTAATGTAGAATTAAGATATTGGAATTGTAGCCCATAAGAAGCACCTAATTGAGCATATTTAAATAAGTTAAATACTGTGGCAAAATCACAGTTAACACTATTACTTTTTATTGTACTTGAAATACCATCTATAGTTTTAATTTGTTCATTATTATATTTATATCTCCCGTTAAATTCAAATGAAATTCTATCTATTGATTGCGAAGATGCAAAAAAAGCAGAAAGTATAATTAATATAAATGTTAAATACTTTATCATTTCTTCTTTGTTATTGAGAATTGTTTAAGAATACCTAATGAGAAATCAATAGCAACTGTGTTTGAATTACCATCCATTCTATAACCAGAATAATTAAAATGTATAGTGCCTTTTTTATAAATTCCTGAAATTGAAAATGAAAGAAACCATGATTTACTAATAGAAAAATTATTATTTAATGATAGTCCCCATTCAGAATTAGAAACTCTGTCGTAGGGATTGTCATTGGAAGACGTGCCAATAAACCCCCAGTTTTTTTGACATGTTATAAAAAGATGAATTTTATCTTTTCTCAGATATCTAAATTTAATTTGGGGACCAGCAAGAATGCCAGATTTATCGAATAATTGGTTGTTATCAGGAATGTAAATTTTCGTGTTTATTCCAATAGTAAAAACACCAAAATATTTATTAATACTTGATTCAATATTAAAATCACGAATATAATACCCACCACTACCTATTGATAATGAAAAATCATATTTTTCGTTATTTTGAGAAAACAAGTAGTAATTGATAAAAGTAAATAATATTATAAGTAGATATTTCAATTCTTATTAAATTTTATTGAGAAATTTTCTTTGGTATTGTACAATCTTAAAATATATATTCCTTTAGCATAATATTCAAATGGAATTTTTATTTCATTGAGCCCATAATTAACGCTCCAATCTTCTTGAAATAAAAGTAAAGTATTATTAGAATATATTTCTATTTTATATACATTATCATCATTAGAAACAAAGAATAAATTTAAAGAACCATTTACTGGATTAGGATTTATTGAAATTCTATCAGTAATTTGTGGCTCTTCTTCATTTGTTTCATTTTTAACTGTGAATTTTTTTTCGACAATTTCTGCACTTTTCCCTGAAAGAAAGTTGTCAAAACAAGAATTAGATATTATTTCAGCAATAAATTCGTGAGTGCCATCGGTTTCAAAACCATCATCTAAAATAATTTCTTTGCATGCTTCAAATGCAATATTTTGGCTATTAATATAATTATTAGAAGATGAATTTATTAAAAATGAACCCGAATAAAAATAATTCATATGAGGAGAGTACTGATATAATGCAGTTGGAAATTCGTTAAAATATGGCACATACGTTGAAGTATGATCACAATCAACTACATAAACACCTCCCCATTTATCGCATGCACCATCACCTGTATTTGTACAACCACCCATGACATTTTCATCATCATCTTCCCATCTTAAATAATTATTATTAATTGCCTGATAATGGAATGTATGAGTTACATTAAATGGTGGTTTATATGTGTCTTGAGCCAAAAAGTATTTATCTGTTTGATAATAGTCACTACCTTGAAAACCAAAAGTCCATTGACGTATAACGAATTGATCATAAAAATATGTAGATAAATCGTAAAATTCAACAGGGTAACCTTTAGGGACAATATAACATTCAGTCGTCCAATCAATATATCCAAGATCAAGATCGGGTTGTGTAATAGTAATTGTTTTTGTTTTTTGATATGAACAATTGTTAAAAACATCAGTAATTGTTAAAGTTACTGTATAAACACCTTCAAAGGAGTAGGAATAAGTTGGATCCTGAAGTGTTGACCAACTTGAACCTGTACCATCACCAAAATCCCATAAATAATCATAAGCAAGTGGTATGTAGCCACTGGTGTGAAATGTAATTACATCGCTATTATTAGGTAGAGAAGGTTGCCAATATATGTCAAAATTTGGTATATTTATGGCTTCATTAACATAAATTGATACTCCATTTCCGTTTACATTAGTAGAGTTTTGATCGGTTCCTTTAATTACATTAAGATTAATAAGATAAGAGCCTGCATAATTAAATCTTACAACAGGATTTTGACTATTATTACTTGTGACATTTACATAATCAAATCCAGTTGAAGGGGAGATGCTCCATTCCCAATCTGTTGGTGAACCTGAAGACTCATCATTAAAATTAACATTACTTCCAACATAAACTGAGGTTGGACTAACTGAAAACGCTGCATGAAGTAAATCGCTTACTGTAATATAATTAGTTTTGGTTTCTGTTGAACTTCCGCCAGTATTAGTAACAGTTAAACTTACATTATAATTGCCATCTGTATTGTAAGTAATAGCAGGTGGAGTTTGACCATTATATGAAGAAGGAGTACCACCGGGAAATGACCAACTCCAAGAAGTTGGTGTGCCAGTTGATTGGTCGGTGAAAGCAACCGTACCACCTGTAGCAATGGTTGTAGGAGTGGCAAGAAAGTTGGCGGTTAAAAGATTATTAACATTAATATAATTATTAATTGTTTTAGTATCACTACCATTAAAATCATTAGTAACAGTTAATGTAACAGAATATAAACCCGAATTATTATAAATTACATCAGGGTTTTGTAATGTAGAAGTTGCTGGTGTTCCACCAGGAAAGCTCCAATTCCAATTCGTAGCACCACCAGTGGAAATATCTGTAAAATGTACAGTCAATGGCGATGACCCATTTGTTATATCAGCGTTAAATAGAGCAGTTAGTGGTATTATATGATAAAAATCACCACTTGACCATTGAGAATAGAACCAAGAAACTTCTTTATGCCAACGATTTGTGGTATGCGCATTATATAACGTTGTTGTTGAAACATCTCCTACAACAGCAAAAACAGCATGTTGCCAATAATCACTAGTACTTCCAAAAATACCTACATCCCCTTTAAAAATCCATGCTGGTTCATTTGGATTATTCATTCTTTGATATTGTGTGTTTTGATGGTTTAATAAATGAAGATGTAGGTTATCACAGAATGGAATCGCCCCAAACGCATCTACTCCATTCTGACCAGGACCTGTACCTTGTGGTAAGTTTTCATTAATTCCTACAGATAAATTTAAACCACCAGCTATTAAACATTGCGATGCGAAATTTGCACAATCATTGCCGATATAATAATCATATTGTGTATTGTAAGTATATTGATCTACATCCCACCATTGATCAGAATATGCGGCGGAGGCATCAGGGTTATAGGATTGTGACTTCACAATGTTTTGTTGAATAATTAATAAAAATAATAATGAGAAAATAATGGTTTTCATATCTTATAATTTATTTTGAGTCAGTTATTCCATAGTTTTTTAAAATATTTTTACATTGATACCTTATGGTTTTATCAGGGTCATTTAATAAATTTTTAATTAAATCTAAAGAATTTGTATCTCCAATATATGTTAACCCACGTATTGCCCCACCACGAATACTTATAACTTTTGAAGCTAAAAAATTTTTTAATTTTGGAAATACTTCATTGAAATAACCTAATTGAGCAAGGTGAATAGCTGCACTTAGTGCAAATGAAGTGTCTTTATTATTTAAATCATAACGCAAATTATTAATTGCGGCTTCTGAAGCTATATTTTGAAACCCAAGATGACAACCACGTGTTAAAGGATTATTTCCGTAATCCCATATATTATTTAATGTTTGAAAACTTAATTCTTTTTCACCAAGTGAGGATAATGCTAACGCAGCATCACATTTAACCCTAATATTTGTATCATTCAACGCCTTTTTTAAAACAGGTATTGAAGAATACGATTCTAAACACCAAACAGATAAAGCAAGTGCACATTCTGAACGCACTTCATCTGATACATCATTTAATAATAGATCTTCTAAAATAGGAATTTGCTTAGTGTCGTTTATACGTCTAAGAATTTCAATATCTTTTAATTTATCTTCAGTATTTTTATTTTTTAATTCGTTAATAATATTCTCAATAGGGTAGTCAATATTTATCCTGTTATTGTTTCTTAATTCTATAAAATATTTTTTATCATTTTCCAAAGAATAAGGCTTTTGAGAAAATGAAAATGACTTAAAACATACTATAAATAGTATAGTTATTACTATATTAGTTATTTTTTTCATAATTTTTATTTGTTAAATTTTGCAATAATCTTTTTCAATTCATCAATTACATAATTTGTTATAGGGTAACCATATAATGATATTTCAGCCTCAACATAATCTATTTCATCATCATAATTTGCAAAAACAGGATCCCATACGTAAGGACAAATATAATAAAAGTTATCCTTGTCAGGAGAATAGTTTATAGAGCCGCTTTTGGGATTAGATTTCAAAGTAGGTGATTCATTATTAGGTCTAATCATTTTATTTTTCATTATTTTATTATTCCAGTCTTTACCATATTTAGATAAATAATGATTCCGCAATTCATCTAACCTTTTAATAAAATTTGCAGAATATGAAAAAGCATTAATAAATTCTATGAAAAGTTTGCCCTCATACTCAGTACTTGAAAGAAACCCTAACTTATATAATTTTTGAGATACAGTATCGCTATTAAAATTTTTCATCATTGTTAATTGCACCAATTCATTAAAAAACAAAGCACTACTTGCAGAATCACCAATATAATGTAGTGAAATCAGTTCTTTTGTATTTGACCATAAAACTGTACCTCCGGCATCCAGTTTATTTATAATACTATTTTGATGATCTTTTAATATAGATTTCCACACATCTTTATTATCTATTGTAGATTTATTCTTTTGATTAATTATTTCATCTGCAAATTTTTTCCAAGATAAACCATAAACTTCTCCATTTGCCCTCTGAAATGTAATATAGCCACCTTTAGTACTTGAACCATTTATTACATAAGGTAGGTTCAATAAAAATTCCCTCATTTTAGATTTAGCTTTTTCGGGTGGGTATTTTGTATAGTAATAAATAATTTTTTCGCTATTAAAAGTATGTTTTGAATTTAACCTTTTATATTTTAAATAATCTTCCCATGTTAGAATACTATCTGGTGGCAAGCCAGGATCTTCCTCAATCACAAGAATTATTGGCTTAACAACCTCTTTATAAGTCTTATATGCTTGAACATTGTTTATAAAAATGGTATTGTTTACAATATCTACATTATACGGCGGTTCAACATATTTCCCATCAATAAAAACAAACCCTGAATTTATTGGTGTGCCGGTTTTAAATTTTTCTTCATTTTGAGCAAAGGTAAACTTAAAAACAAATAGCAATAATATAATTAAATAGGTTTTCATTTTTATTTTCCTCCTATTTGTTTTTTAAGTTCATCTATTTCTTCTTTAAGTTCATCTATTTCTTCTTGCTGTT
>Ga0154308_1213_pt1 | contig 26869 bp, 16 predicted proteins | sample RifGroA2_FD_105602 | JGI IMG/M metagenome (GOLD analysis project Ga0154308, IMG submission 105602) | Bacteroidetes bacterium GWA2_32_17
TTGGAACAAATAATCCAGAGGCAACATTACATGTTTTAAGCAATTGCGAAAATTCAGGAACAACATTGCGTTTGCAATATAATTATACACCACCTATTCAAAACGGCTGCACCTCCGGTATATCTTTGTGGGATATTGCTGCTTTGCCCGATAATATATTGACTTTTACAAATCCCACATTGATACAACCTGCAATTACTATTTTACAAGATGGCAAAGTCGGTGTTGGAACTCTTACGCCAGGTGCAAAACTCGATGTTGTAGGAGGCGATGTACGTATATTAAATATAGCTGCACCCACCGGAACAAATAATCTTGTTCAGGTTGGCGATAATGGTATTTTATCTTCTGTTACACCAGCAAGTATAGGTATTGAATTGTGGCAATCTTCAAATGGTACAGATATTTATCATAATACTGGAAAAGTTGGGATTGGAACAACAACTCCATTAGCAAAACTTCATATTACAAGTTCAAATGGAGAACCACCACCTTCAATAAGATTAGAACAAACCGAACAGATAGAGGATGATGAAGAACACGAGCCTCCTGATTATCTAGATTATACAAATTGGGACATCTCAAACGTAGGTGGTGCATTGGTTTTTAAGAGTAATAGTTATTCAAATTCAACATTAACTCAAAGATTAGCTATTGGGAATAATGGTTATGTTAATGTTGCAGGTAATGCGAAAATTGCTGGAAATGTTGGGATTGGAACAAATCCACCAACCGGTTACAAATTAGCTGTTGATGGAAATACTTTTATTAATGGAAATGTTGGCATTGGAGCAAATCCTTTAAATTACGAATTAGAGGTAAATGGCACAATTAAAGCTTGTGAGGTAAGAGTTAATTTAACAGGTTGTGATTTTGTTTTTGATAAAAATTACCCTATGTTTTCTATGAAACTAAGAAAACAAAAAGTGCTTACACAAGGTCATTTACTTAATATAGAATCTGCGAAAGATAAAACAGAATTTTCGCTTAACAATTTAACTCAGGGCATATGGCAGAATGTGGAAGATCACGAACTTTACCTCTACAATCATGACGAAAGGATAGAGAAACTTGAACAAACAGTTGAACTGTTAATAAAAGAAAACAAAGAAAAAAATATACAAATTGAATTGCTGAAAAAAGAAATTCGAAACATAAAAAAATAATGCACATGAAGAATTTAAAAATTATTTTATTCGTCATTATTGTGCAATGTATTTTAAGTTGTAACCGACCGAAGTGCCCTACCGCTTGTTTCACGGTTAATAAATCCACTGCTAATATTGGCGACACTATCATCTTTTCAAACTGCTCCGATTACGATGGTTGGAGTACAAAAACTACTTGGTATTTAGGAGACACAACAATAATTAATAATGGTGAAAATATAAAACACGTATATAGTATTGATAGGCAGTATGTAGTGGAGTTAAAAATTGGGGGGGAGAAACAATGTAGTGTACATCAAACGAAAATAATTACAATTCAATAAATTTACTTTCAATAAAAATTGGTTATTTGAAAACAAGACTTTAAAAAAATGATAATATGAAAATCCGAAAAACTATTTTACTCATTATTTTTGTGCAATGTATTTTAAGTTGTAACCGACCACACATTACCGCTTGTTTCACGGTTAATAAATCTACTGCTAATGTGGGCGACACTATCACTTTTACAAACTGCTCCGATTATAAAGGTTGGTGGAGTGCAGTGACTTATTGGTATTTAGGAGACACAACAATAATAAATAATGGTGAAAATATACAACACGTATATAGTGCTGCCGGGCAGTATTTAGTGGAGTTTAAAATTGGGGGGGAGAAACAATGTTATGTAGCTCAAACGAAAAGAATTACAATTCAATAAATTTACTTTCAATAAAAATTGGTTATTTGAAAACAAGACTTTAAAAAAATGATAATATGAAGATTCAAAAAATTATTTTACTCATTATTTTTGTGCAATGTGCTATAAGTTGTAACCGGCCTCACCCCACTGCTTGTTTCACAATTAGTAAACCAACAGCTAATATTGGCGACACCATCATATTTACAAACTGCACTGATTACGACGGCGGAAGCACATCTACTGTATGGCATTTAGGTGACACACAAATAGTTAATAATGGTGAAAATGTTCAGCACATTTATAATATCGCTGGTCAGTATTCGGTATCTATCGAAACAGGTGGGAGAAGTGACGGTGACACGCAAACAAAAAGAATTACAATTCAATAAATTTACTTTCGATAAAAATTGATTACTTTAAAAAAATAATAATATGAAAATCCGAAAAGCTATTTTACTCATTATTTTTGTGCAATGTGTTTTAAGTTGTAACCGACCGAACCCTACTGCTTGTTTCACGGTAAATAAATCAACAGTTAATGTTGGGGACACTATAATATTTACTAACTGCTCCGAGTACGACGGTGGCAGTACATATACTATTTGGCAATTGGGAGACACACAAATAGTTAATAATGGTGAAAATGTTCAACGAGTTTATAATATTTCCAAACAATATATAATTACTATCAGTATAGGTGGGAGAAGTGATGGCGACTCACAATCAAAGAAAATAATAATTCAATAAATTTACTTTCGATAAAAATTAATTACTTTAAAAAAATAATAATATGAAAATCCGAAAAACTATTTTACTCATTATTTTTGTGCAATGTTATATTTTCTCTTTTGCACAGGATACAATACGGACAAAATGCGGTACTGCTGATTTTGATACTGCATACGTAGATACGTTACCATGGTATGGTAACAATGGGTTTTTAGTTCAGTTTTATGATAGTTTACGGGCTTTACATCCCGGTCTTAACCCCGATACTACAACATATAAATCAAAATTATTCGGGTTAGATGGGGTAGAAAATACAGGTATAAGAATTCCTGTTCAGTTCTGGGTTTATAATAATCCGAATGTTCTATTTCCTAATATTTATATAAGTTTACAAGGAATTATTGATGTACTGAATTTTCAATTCAGAGACAATGCTGTTCCTATTCGGTTTTATGCACTGTGCAACCAAGAATTTAATGTGCAAATTGGTAGTGATGCTTTAAACAATATGACTATGACTAATGCCATAGCATTAAATGCTATATATCAAACACCTGCTGCATTAAATATTCACATAGTTGAAGGGATTAACGGAGCAGACGGCATCCAATATCCTTTTTTGCCTTATGCTATATTTGTTAGAAGAAATCAAACCAATTTCGGTCTTATTACTCCCGATCCAAATGACCTTCTTAGTTATTTTAATAACGCTCCTACTTTTACTCATGAAACCGGGCATTTTCTTTCATTGATGCATACACATCAATTTGGTCCACGATTAAATAATAATAACCAATGTACAAGCGGATTTCTTTGCCTTAGAGAAGCTGTAACCCGAAATCCTTTTTGTGTATGGTTTTGTCCTGGTCCATCGTGTGGGTTCCCTGGCTTAAATAATACTGACTGTAGCATGCGGGGTGATTTTTTATCTGATACGCCTGCAGATTATTATTGTGGAACATCGTATGTTGATAACTCTTGTAATTATACAGGTTCTAAAACAGATTGGAGAGGAGATACCTATCAGCCTGACCACAGAAACATTATGGGATATGGTTGTGATAATGATTTAGGAAAATGCGAATCTCATTTCACATTCATGCAAAAAATCTTAATGATATTTGCCGCTTCTTCAAAAGGCGGTATTTTATGGACTGCAACACCGGTAAATGGTTTTGATATTTATGAGCCGGATAATAACCAGTTTATGGCTCGTGAAATACAAATTGGTATTTCAAACGAACAAACTCATTCTTTTCACATGGAGTATGGTATATCACCTGTATGCGATGTGGACTGGCTGAAGTTTGTAATTACAGGTAATAATCCATCAGGAATAATTGAAATTGCTACCAGCCAGTCAAGTACATTTTTGCCTAATACAGAATTGCGGTTATATGATTCAAACTTAAATCAAATTGCTTATGATGATGACGGCAATGGTAATGGATTTTCGAAAATTACTATCAGAGATCTTTTACCCGGGACATATTTTATAAAAGTAAATTATAAATTTACTTTTATTTCAAGCGAAGCAAAATATAAAATCAGTGTTATTGAATGTGTTCCATACAACGATTGCGTTAGCGGAATTGTTAATTCGGGCGAGATAAATCTTTATGCAGCTACAAATATTTTTACTGCACCATGTTCTTCGTTGTCGTATGTTATAAATGCCGGGGCAAGTGTAACTATAAAAGCTGAAAATGAAATTATTCTTGGTCCGGGTTTTGAAGCACTTGCAGGATGTGATTTTCTTGCTACTATAAAACAACCTATAGATTGTTCTGATGATAATACACAAATGATAATCGCAAATTCAAATACGAAAAACCAATCATCTTCCTCAGATGTAGAAGCAAATATTAAAAATAATGTTTTACCAAAAAATAAAACATACGAATCAATTGTACAAAATGAAATTAAAATCTATCCTAATCCAAATAATGGCATTTTTACTATAACTAAAACAGGTGATTCAGATAATATAAACAAAGTAGAAATTTATAATACCCTTGGTAATAAAATTTACCAAACTAATTTTGAATTAAATACTAAATCAATAAATATTTCTTCCTTCCCCAAAGGCATTTACATAGTAAAAGTATTTTCGGGCAATAATGTTTTTGTAGAAAAGGTTGTTTATCAATAGAGGTGTTTCTATAATCCGCTCACTATCGGATTGAAGTCCAGAAGAAAATTAATTTTAAATTCCTGTTATGTGTTTTTTAGTTTACTATGTCTAAAACTATACACAAAATATATTATTAACCCAACAATTAACCAAATTAAAAACCTTAACCAATTAGTAATACCAAGTTCCGACATTAAATAAAGATTGGTAAGTAAGCCAAGCGTAGGAATTATTGACCACCCGCGAACAACAGCAAAAAAAGTAATAATAATTGCAACTATAACAAATAGCACATTTGGAATATTGTTTATTGTATAATCGTTAAAATTCAACAGGTGCTCAAAACCTTGTTTATTAAATATATATAAACAAATAAGAACTATTATCCAAATCGGAATAAGAAAATATCTTGAATTAATATAAAATATTTTAAACTTTCCATCAAGTTTTGTTTTACTTTTTTTGTCGTCTAATACTAACACTCCGCCCGAAACTAAAACAAATGCAAATAAAGTTCCAATACTTGTAAGGTCGGTAACTTCGGTAAGGTTCATAAATAATGCAGGAATTGCAACTATAAAACCGCTTATAATTGTTGCAAAAGCAGGGGTTCTAAAACGATGGTGCAGTTTGCCAAATTTAGGAGGTAATAGTCCATCGCGACTCATGCTCATCCAAATACGTGGTTGTCCGATTTGAAAAACGAGTAAAACGCCAGCCATTGCTATTATTGCACCAACAGCAATAAAACCCGAAAATTTTGTGAGTCCAATTTTCTGAAAAGCATAAGCAAGCGGGTCGCCAACATTAAGCTCCGATGAGTTTACAATTCCTGTTAAAACCAAACTTATAACAACGTACAATATAGTTGTTATAACTAAAGCTAAAATCATGCTTAAAGGCAAATCGCGTTTAGGGTTTTTACATTCTTCGGCAGTTGTTGAAATTGCATCGAAGCCAATATAGGCAAAGAAAACGCCGGCTACACCTTTCATAACACCTGCAAATCCATTAGGTGCAAATGGTGACCAATTATTTGGATTTACATAAAATGCTCCAACCGAAATTACTACTAAAAGTACTATGAGTTTTAATAAAACCATAATGTTTCCTGCCACTTTTGTTTCGTAAATGCCCACATAAACAAGCGATGCAATTAATGCAACTATACAAAATGCCGGAATATCGGCAATAAATTTAATATTACCAATAATTGGAGCAGTGAGCCATGCGTTATATGCTTCCTGAATATAACATGGTAAAGATGAAAGAGCATGTCCGTTTTGAATTTGTGTTATAGCTTCGTTAAATCCACGCGAAGCTGTTAAATAATCAACTGACATAAATTCTGGAAAATGAATGCCTAAGCCAGTTAATAAACTTGTAAAATAATCGCTCCACGAAATTGCTACTGCAATATTTCCAACTGCGTATTCCATAATTAAATCCCAGCCAATTATCCATGCTACCAATTCGCCAAAACTAGCATAAGCATAAGTATATGCACTTCCGCTTATTGGAATTGATGATGCAAATCTCGCATAACACATTGCAGAAAATCCGCAGGCAATTGCAGTAAAAACAAATAATAATGAAACTGATGGTCCACCACTTGATGCTGCAGTTCCAATTGTACTAAAAATGCCAGCTCCAATAATTGCAGCAATTCCAAGAGCTGTTAAATCTAAAACACTCAGACTTTTTCTTAATTGAGTTCCACTTTTATTTTCGGAATCGTGTAAAATTAAAGAAAGTGTTTTTTTTCTGAAAAGATGGCTCGACACGATAGGATTTAGGAATTAGGATTTAGGAATTAGGATTTAGGAATTTGGAATTAGGATTTAGGAATTTGGAATTAGGATTTAGGAATTTGGAATTAGGATTTAGGAATTTGGATTTAGGAATTAGGATTTAGGAATTTGGAATTAGGATTTAGGAATTTGGAATTAGGATTTAGGAATTAGGATTTAGGAATTTGGATTTAGGAATTTGGAATTAGGATTTAGGAATTTGGAATTAGGATTTAGGAATTTGGAATTAGGATTTAGGAATTTGGAATTTGACGATTGGAATTTGGAATTTTTTATATAGGTACCGACATTTTATAATGACTCTAAATTAATCAATGTCTTCGTTTTTGTCGTTAGAGTATCCACGCATTATTCCACGAGTCGAATTTCTAACAAATAACAAAATTTCATCACGTTCGGGCGAAGCAGATAATTCTTTTTCAATATAATCGAGTGCCTGACTAATATTGTGTCCACTTAAAAACAAATGCCTATAAACTTCCTGAATTTGCTGAATTTGTTCGTTCGAATAGTTTTTACGACGTAAACCTATTGAATTAACTCCTACGTAACTTAATGGTTCTCGGGCAGCTTTAACAAATGGTGGTACATCTTTGCGAACAAGACTGCCTCCGGTAATATAAGCATGTGCACCAATATGCACAAATTGATGTACAGCAACTAATCCGCCAATGTTTACATAATCTTCAACAATAACGTGTCCGGCAAGGGTTGCGTTATTTGCTAAAATGCAATTTTTCCCAACATAACAATCGTGAGCAATGTGAACATAAGCCATTAAAAGTGTATTGCTGCCAACAACAGTTTTGTAGCTTGCTTTAGTACCACGGTTAATTGTAACAAATTCTCTTATAAGACAGTTATCGCCAATTTCGGCAGTTGTTTGTTCACCTAAAAACTTTAAATCTTGAGGTATTGCTGAAATAACGGCTCCAGGAAAAATTTTACAATTTTTTCCAATTCTTGCACCTTCCATAATTGTAACATTTGGTCCAATCCAGGTTCCTTCACCAACTTCAACATTTTTATCTATTGTTACAAATGGTTCAATAACTACGTTATTAGCTATTTTTGCTTCGGGGTGAACATAAGATAATGGTTGTTTCATTATGTTTTCTTTTAAATTTTTTCTTTTTTTGCAATTTGTGCCATTAAAATTCCTTCGGTAACAATGCTATCGCCAACATAAGCAGTACCATGCATGGTGGCTATACCTCTACGAAATGGTGCAGCTAATTCGAGTTTAAAAACCAATGTGTCGCCGGGAATAACTTTCTTTTTAAAGCGAACTTGTTCAATTTTAAGGAAAAGTGTAGTATAATTTTCGGGGTCGGGAACAGAATTAAGTACAAGAATTCCACCAACCTGAGCCATAGCTTCAATAATTAAAACTCCAGGCATAACGGGTTCGTTTGGGAAATGTCCAACAAAAAAACCTTCGTTATAAGTAACATTTTTTACTCCAACCACTGATGATTCGTTCATTTCTATAATTTTATCTACTAATAAAAACGGGTATCTGTGAGGAAGTCTTTTTCTAATTTCGTTTATATCAAGTAGTGGTTTTGCGTTAACATTAAATACAGGAGCTTTATTTTTTTGTCTTTCTTTTTTTATTTGTTGTTGAATAAGACGTGCAAATTCAATATTAGTTTTATGTCCGGGTTTTGTAGCAATAATTTTACCTTTAATTGGAAGTCCAATAAGCGATAGGTCGCCAATTAAATCAAGTAATTTGTGTCGGGCAGGTTCATTAGAGTGTCGTAACAAAGTGTCGTTAAGAATACCTTTTTGTGGTAAAAAGTCGAGGTGAGGTTTTTGAAATAAATCGGCTAAATGGTCTAATTCTTCTTTTGGTAAATCTTTGTCAACAATAACAAGGGCATTCTCTAAATTTCCTCCTTTAATTAGTCCTTTACCAGCTAAAATTTCCAATTCGTGAAGAAAAACAAATGTTCTGGCAGGTGCTATTTCATTTTTATAGTTTTCAATATTTTCGAGAGAGGCAAATTGATTTACTAGAACATCAGAATTATAATCAATTAAAACAGTAACATTATAATCGTTATCGGGAATTGCAAGATATTCTATTCCTTTTTCGGGAATGGTATATTTAATTGGTTGTTTAATTTCGAAATAAACTTTTAAATCACTTTGTTCAAAAATTCCTGCTTTTTCAATTGCATCAACAATTTGACCAGCACTTCCATCAAGAATCGGAACTTCTGGCCCATCAATTTCGATTAAAGCATTATCAATTCCAAGCCCATATAATGCGCTAAGTAAGTGTTCTACAGTATTTACGGATACTCCATTCTCACTAAGAGTAGTTCCCCGCGATGTTTCTGAAACGTTATTAATAATTGATTTAATAGTTGGTTGTACTTCAACATCAACCCTTTTAAAAATAAAACCATGATTAACAGGAGCAGCATTAATTACAATATTCACTGGTTTGCCTGTGTGCAATCCAATTCCTGAAAGAGAAACTGGCGATTTTAATGTTCTTTGTTTTTCGCCTATCATTAATGATTATTTTTTGCAAAGATATACCTTGTATTTAATAAACAAAAACATAATATCTGCAAAATAGAAAAATTAAGAGAAATGGCTAATTATAAGCTGTTTATCTTTAGCTATTATTTCTCGTCTTCCTGAATGGATTGTTTTAATGAATTAATTTCGAGTTGAAGTTGGCAAAACTTTTTGTAAAGTTGGGGCAAATTTTTAAAGATTACATAAGATTTTTGATAATCTTTGATTGAGAAAGCAGGTGAACCTTGAATAATTTCACCTTTTTTAATGTTACTACCAATACCAGATTGGGCGGCTATTTTAACCTCATCTCCAATAGTGAGATGCCCGGTTATTCCGCACTGACCGCCAATCATACAATTCTTTCCGATTTTTGATGAACCGGCAATACCTGATTGAGAAGCAATTACAGTGTTTTCACCAATTTCCACATTATGTGCTATTTGAATTAGATTATCAAGTTTAACTCCTTTTCTAATATATGTTGAACCCATTGTGGCACGGTCAATACAAGTGTTTGAACCAATTTCTACATTATCTTCGATAACAACATTCCCAACCTGAGGAATTTTTTTATAGTTTAAATCGTTTTGTGGTGCAAAGCCAAAGCCATCGGCACCTATAACTGTATTTGAGTGAATTATACAATCGTTGCCAATAACACAACTGTTATAAATTTTAACGCCGGAGTTTATTATACAGTTTTTCCCAATTGTTACATTATCGCCAATAAAAACATTTGGGTAAATTTTTGTATCGGCTCCAATTACTACATTTTTAGAGATATATGTAAATGCACCAATATATATATTTTCGCTTAATTTAGCAGTTTGCTCGATAAAACTAGGTTGCTCAATTCCATTTCTTTGATTAATAATTTTTTGATAAGTTTCGAGCAGTGTTGCGAATGATTGATATACGTTATCAACACGAATTAATGTTGTTCGAACTTGCTTTGATGGAACAAAATCTTTGTTTATTAGTATAACTGACGCTTTAGATTTATATAAATATTTTTCGTATAACAAATTGCCAAGAAATGCTAAATCACCGGGTTTTCCGTCTTCAATTTTAGCAATAGACGAAACAATTAAATCGGGATTTCCTTCAATCTCACCATTTAAAAGTGTTGCTATATTTTTAACAGAAAATTCCATATTATTTTTTTGTAAAAGTAAATTCATTTTTTTACTTTATCAAAATTATTATGATACATTAAATATATGTAGCTATGTTATACCAATTTACATTTTAAAAGATAAAATCGCATTAAAATACTTGTAATTACTCGGCTGTTATAAAATTTTTCATGCAAAGGGGTTCACCCAGTTAGATAGATAGCTTAAAAATAAACGGAAGTGAAATTTTAATTATCTAACGGGGCAGGAAACACAAGGAAAAAGAAAATACTGATAATTGTATAATATTTGTTACTGTTCGGGTACACGTCATGGCAGGCTTGACCTACCATCTCATAAAAAAGTTTTACTTTTGTATTTATAGAAAGAAGTGGCTGCATTTATTTCATGACTAACAATTATAATACAGTGTTATACTTAGGGGTTACTTCAGATTTACAAGCAAGGATTTACCAACATAAAAACAAAGAATTTCCTCATTCATTCACTGCAAAATACAATTGCAATAAATATAGAACGGCATGCTGTCCTGAATCAAGTTCAGGATTGATTCAGCATCTCATACAAAAAGATGGCGGGTCGAGCCCGCCATGACGAACTAGTGTTAACTTGCAATAGTAATCTATATTAAACCCTAACACCGCAATTTTTTAGGTAGCTTTATTGATAAATAGCTGATTAACAAGAAACAAAAAATTCTGTTAGACTACCTAATTAGGTATTCTATTAAAGTTGAGTAACTTGTTTATTGTTAATTATTTATGCTAAACGACTACCTAAATTAAGCGAAGTTAGGGCTTAAACTCAAATGTAATAATTTAACCCGTTCAAAGTATATATGGTAAGAATATGGTCTGTATTCCTTATACCAATTGTAATGTATAATTTTATACCACACATTGTATAAATTGTTTAAATTTGTATCTGTTATATGTTACAAAAGATGCCTCCTTTTGTCAGTAAGATAAATATTGGTTTGTGAGAACACGAACCAAGGATTGAAAAAATTATTTTTGAATTACAACTCTTCGGTTAAATTCTTTTTTATCCAAAGTTAATTTTAATAAATAAACCCCATTAATATAAGAACTAATATTTTTTGTTATTGTTGCTCCTGAAAATTCTTTTAATGTTTCGGTTGAAACACATTCGCCAAACATATTGTACATCTCTAATTTAACGTAAGTATTATCTTTAGCAGCAAAATTTATTGTTAATATTGAAGAAGCAGGATTTGGAAAAAGATTAATAAAGTTGGTAATATCTGCTTCCGTTGACTTTGCACATGCAGCAACGCTAATATTTGTTAATACACTGGTACATACTAAAGCATCTGTTACGGTTACGCTATATGTTGCTACACAGAGATTGGTTGCTGTTTGAGTGGTTTGGTTTAAAGCATCGTTCCACAAATAGGTATAAGGTGCATTACCTCCGGTTACATTGGCAGTAGCAGAACCATCACAAGCAGGTGTAGAACATTCTGTATTTGAAGTAATAATAATTGAATTTGTTCCAACTGTAGGGTTGCTTGAAACAGTGGCACTACAGGCATCGGTTACAGTTAATTGATAAATTCCTGCTGCAAGCCCTGAAATAATTTGAGTGGTAGCGCCTGTACTCCATGAATATGTATAAAGAGGAGTTCCATTTGCAGGGTTTGCCATAATGCTACCGTTATTAACACAAGGTGATGTATTTGTAATTACAGTCGAAACGCTTAATGCAGCCGGTTGTGTTATGTTAGCAATAGCATTTGCAGTACATCCACTTGCGTCGGTAACAGTTACTGTATATGTACCTGCAGTTAAGGCGGTACTAGTTGCAGTTGTTTGCACGGGTATAGTGTTCCACGAATAAATATAATCAGGAGTATCATAACTAACAATAATATTATCAATAGCAGCAGGCGGCTGTGTTCCTGTACTGTTATTGTTTCTCCAGCTAAATACTAATCGTTTTGTGGTTCCTGCATTTGCATCTAATCCTGTTATTGTTGCTGTTATAAAACTGCTTTGAAGACTATATTCACTACTACCTATTTGCCCAATAGTCAAAACTGTTCCGGCAACAGGAGTTGTTGTTGTTGGAACTAAAAATACTCTTAAATAATCACGTGTGCTTTGTCCATATCCCTTCCAATCAAATTTAATTGTAATATTAGTGGCTCCTACAGGGAAAGTAAAATCCTTATAAAAATGCACAACAGATGTGGAAGTTATTGTATAAGCATTTGATGAACTATTGTTTGAAACATAAATTGAGTTTAATCCTCCGTTTGCTGTTGCTTCACCTATGTACCATTTATTTGTTTGTGTGCCATTAACTAATGCCCATGTGTTCGCTCCTTCCCAATCTTCGTTATTGGTAACGGTAAGATTTCCGCCGGTAGCATTAACGGTAGCAGAGCCATCATTTCCTCCGTTGCAGCTTACATTAGTTTGCGAAGATATTTCTGCTGTTAATGTTGAGGTTTGGGTAATAGTTACACTTGTGATTCCGGTGCATAAGTTTGCATCAGTTACTGTAACAGTGTAAGTTGCTGCCGATAAATTTGATGCAGTTGCCGTTGTTTGTGCGGGCGTTGTACTCCATGAATAAGCATATCCATCCGTTGTGTTGTAACTAATAATGATGTTATCAATAGCGGCAGGCGGTTGTGTTCCTGTACTATTATTGTTTCTCCAGCTAAATACTAATCGTTTTGTGGTTCCTGCGTTTGCATCTAATCCGGTTATTGTTGCTGTGGTAAAAGCGCTTTGAAGATTATATGCACTATTACCTATTTGTCCTGATGTAAGCTGTGTTCCGGCAACAGGAGTTGTTGTTGTTGGAACTAAAAATACTCTTAAATAATCAATGGTACTCTGTCCATTCCCTTTCCAGTCAAACTTAATTGTAATATTAACAGCATTTGAAGGAAAAGTAAAATTCTTATAAAAATGAACAACTGATGTAGAATTTATTGTATAAGCATTTGATGAACTATTGTTTGAAACATAAATTGATTTTATTCCTCCGTTTGCTGTTGCTGTACCGAGGTACCATTTATTTGTTTGCGTGCCATTAGCTAATGACCATGTATTCGCTCCTTCCCAATCTTCATTAATTAGTAATGTGGCAACTCCGCCAATAGCAGAAACGGTAGCAGAACCATTGTTATCTCCGCTACATGTAACATTTGTTTGAGTAATAATACTTGCCGTTACAGCCTCAGGCTGAGTAATTGTAGTTACGGTAGTTGTTGTACATCCGTTATTATCGGTAACAGTAACCGTATAAGCTCCGGCAGCTAAATTTGTAGCAGTACTTGTGCTTTGTCCGCCTGTCCAGTTATATATGTATGGAATAGTACCACCCGCAGCAGTAACTGTGGCAGAACCATCATTTCCTCCATTACAACTAACATTTGTAGTTGCAGTTATACTTGCTGATAATATTGTTGTTGGTTGAGTTATTGTTACACTTGTTGCAGAAGTGCAAAGATTTGCATCTGTAACAGTTACTGTCCAGGTTCCTGCAGTTAAGCCGGTACAGGTTGCAGTAGTTTGTGCAGGTGCAGGGTCATTCCATAAATAAGCATAATCAAGTGTGTTGTAACTAATAATGATATTATCAATAGCCGCAGGAGGCTGTGTTCCTGTACTATTATTGTTTCTCCAGCTAAATACTAATCGTTTTGTGGTTCCGGCATTTGCATCTAAGCCAGTTATTGTTGCTGTAATAAAAGTACCTTGAAGATTATAAGTAGCACCTATCTGTCCTGAGCTTAATTGGGTACCAGCCACAGGAGTTGTTGTTGTTGGAACTAAAAATACTCTTAAATAATCCTGTCCGCTTTGCCCATTTCCCTTCCAATCAAATTTAATTGTAATATTAGTGGCATTTAAAGGGAAAGTAAAATTTTTATAAAAATGCACAACAGATGTAGAAGTTATTGTATAAGCATTTGATGAACTATTGTTTGAAACATACATTGATTTTATTCCTCCGTTTGCTGTTGCTGTACCGAGGTACCATTTATTTGTTTGTGTGCCATTAACTATGTTCCATGTATTTAAACCTTCCCAATCTTCATTATTAGTAAAGGTAAAAGTTCCGCCGGTAGCATTAACGGTAGCAGAACCATCATTTCCTCCATTGCAACTCACATTTGTTTGTGTAGTTATTGATGAAGCAATAACAGCAGGCTGGGTTATTGTAACTGATGCAGATGCTTTACAACCAACTGCGTCTGTAACAGTTACCGTCCATGTTCCTGCGGTTAATGTAGTACAGGTTGCTGTAGTTTGAGCAGGAGCGGGGTCGTTCCATAAATAAGTATAAGGTGAAGTTCCTCCTGATGCTGTTACTGTTGCAGAGCCGTTACTTCCTCCGTTACAAGTAACGTTTGTACTTGAAATTATTGAGGCTGTTGGCGCACCAATGTTGTTAATATTTATTGTATTAGTTGCTGTACATCCATTATAATCTGTTACAGTAACAGTATAAGCACCTGCAAGAACATTTGTAATAGAATCATTTGTTGAGCCACCTGTCCATAAATATGTGTAAGGAGCAATTCCATTAGCAGCAACAATTGATGCAGAACCATCTGCCTGTCCACAATTTGCATCTGTATGTGAAGGGGTAAGCGATATAGCCGCCGGCTGTGTTACAGTATAACTTGTAATAACTGTGCATCCCAATGTATCTGTAACAGTTACATTATAAATACCGGCTGTAAGTCCGTTTATGGTTTGTGTAGTTTGTAAATTTTGCCATAAGTATGTGTACGGAGAAGTGCCACCTGTTGGGGTAGCAGTAGCGGTTCCATCGCTTCCGCCATTACAGGATGCAGGTGTACCATTAGTTGTGGCTGAAAGTATTACAGGTTGAGTTATTGTAACACTTGTGGTTGCAGTGCATAAGCTTTCATCCGTTACGGTTACCGTATAATTGTTTGCCACAAGTCCGGTTGCAGTAGCAGTTGTTTGTCCATTGCTCCATAAAAAATCCCCTCCGGTAGTATAACTAATAATGATATTATCAACAGCAGCAGGTGGTTGTATTCCCGTATTGTTATTGTTTCTCCAGCTAAATACCAATCGTTTTGTGGTTCCTGCATTTGCATCTAATCCGGTTATTGTTGCTGTGGTAAAAGCGCTTTGAAGATTATATGCACTATTACCTATTTGTCCTGATGTAAGCTGTGTTCCGGCAACAGGAGTTGTGGTTGTTGGGACTAAAAATACTCTTAAATAATCCTGCCCGCTTTGTCCATATCCTTTCCAATCAAACTTGATTGTAATATTAGTGGCATTTAAAGGGAAAGTAAAATTTTTATAAAAATGAACAACAGATGTTGTAGTAATTGTATAAGCATTTGAGGAACTATTGTTTGAAACATACATTGATTTTATTCCTCCGTTTGCTGTTGCTGTACCAATGTACCATTTATTTGTTTGTGTGCCATTAACTAATGTCCATGTGTTTGCACCTTCCCAATCCTCTGTGTTTGCATAAGTAAAATTTCCTCCTGTAGCATTAACGGTAGCAGAACCATCATTTCCTCCATTGCAACTTACATTGGTTTGTGAAGCTATGTTTGCTGTTAATGTGGAGTTTTGAGTAATGGTTACATTTGTAGTTGCAGTGCATAAATTAGTATCGGTAACAGTAACCGTATAAGTTCCTGCAATTAAGTTTACACAGGTTGCTGTAGTTTGAGCCAAAGGGTCGTTCCATAGATAAGAATAAGGCGATGTTCCGCCAGATGCTGTTACAGTTGCACTTCCATTGTTTTCACCATTACAAGTTACATTTGTTTGTGCAGTAATTGAAGCTGTTAATAAGGTTGGTTCAGTAATATCTATATTTTTTATAATGGTTGCATTACATGCATCTGTAACTGTAACTGTATAAGTTCCGGCTACTAAATTTATAATATTTTGAGTAGTTGCACCGGTATTCCAGTTATATAAGTATGGCGGATTATTATTAACGGGTTCAACTATTGCAGTTCCATTATTTCCGTTGTAACAACTTACATTGGTTCCACTAATGGTTGCAGTTAAAGGGGGATTAGTTGTAATTACAGCCGTATCAATTATTGTTGTTTCACACTGGTCGCTAACAGTTACATAATAAGTGCCGGCAGGTACGTTTAAAAGAGTATCATTTGTTGCACCTGTTGACCATAAATAAGAATATGGAATATTTCCAAAAGAAGCCGTTACCGTTGCACTTCCTGTGCTTGTTCCTGCACAATTTACATTTACAATATTTGTGATGGATGCTTGCAATAGAGGTTTAGAGCCAACTACAGCGGTATCAATTAATGTGCAACCGTTTGTCCCGGTAACTGTACAAATAAAATTTCCTAATCCAAGATTAGAAATAGTTTGTGTTGTAGCACTATTCGACCAAAGATAAGTATATGGAGCATTTCCATCGGAAGGTGTTGCTGTAACAGCCCCATCATCAACAACAGGAAAACCCATGCCATCAAGACAAGAAACAGGTGTAACGGAAAATTGAATGCTGTCGAAACAACCATATTTTGCAACATAGCAATCTCTTTTTCCAGGAAAAGAATTAATAAACTGACTAGTTCCAATTGCTAAAGTGTCAGAAATAAAATCACCAACTGCAATAAAATTTCTTCCGTTTGAACTATATTCGCAAGCTTCTCCAACATCTGTAGATTTCCCTGATGCTTGCAGAGCGTTTATAAAATGTCCGGTTAAATCACATTCTGAAATAAATGCATCACTTCCACCAGAATTAATTAATGTGAAATCATCAAATCCAATTTTACCATCAAAAGTGCCTGTAATGATAATTTTATTATTTGAATAATCAATGTTAAGAACTTTTTCGTCTTTTGATGTTCCAGTGGCTCTTCCCCATTGAAAAATCCCTTGAGAATTATATTTTAAAAGAATTAAATCGCTTGTACCTTGATTAACATTTATTAATTGAATTTTTGAAGTGTCAGTTAAAGTAGAGTCAATTGTTAATTGATTACTATAAAAATACCCTGTTAAATAAACATTACCGTTGTTATCAATAATATTTCTATAAACATACTCATCATCGGCTCCACTTATTTTACGAAAAATTGAGCCATTGCCTGCTGTATCAGTTTTATATAAAAAACCATCTAAACTACTTGAATTGCTTGCGTAAGTTCCAATGTCTGTATATAAATTACCTGCCCATTGTCCACTAAAAAAATATCCAAATTCATAAGTACTTATTGATCTAAAAAAAGAAGTTGAAAAATTACCCTCAATCATTTTTCCCCATATTACATTTCCTGAAGAATCATATTTAGCAATAAAATTTTGACGAATTGCTGGAAATAATACTGGAACAAGTGTAATTGTTCCTGGATAAAATGTTACATCAGTATTAAAAACACCTACTTGAACTATGTTTTCGTCTTTATCAATTGCTATTGAACCGTTTGCCTGAACTTGTGCACCATAAGCAGATTTATGAACCCAAGCAAGTGTTCCACTTGTTGAATATTTAGCTAAAAAAATATCATTTAAACCAGAAGTTGTAATATTACTACCGTCAAAACTGCATGTTCCATTAGTTGTTCCAGAAACATAAATAAAATTTCCATCATTACTTATAGCAATACTAGAAGCTACTTCTGCTCCAGTACCACCAATCTGTTTAAGCCATAAAACTTGTCCGTCTTTATTATATTTTACAAAAAACACATCTTGGGCACCAAAAGTAGTTAATGTAAATGCGTCCTGATTAACAGTTGTTGTAAAATTGCCAATTACGTAACTGTTTCCAGATGCATCTGATACCATATTTATTGGTTGATTCTGTCCTACGCCATTAAAATGTTTAGCCCACATCCAACCTTGGGCAGTCGAAAATAATGAAATTAACACAAGGGTTACTATTATTACAGCGTGTTTCATCTATCTGATATATAATGTTTTATACTAAATAAAGTACTTCTACTTGACTTTAGTAGGCATTTTTACTTGCTAATTTATACGTAAATTTACGGTAAGGGTTACAAGTATTTGTAATTTTTGTCAATAATTGATGAATGTCAAAATTTTTATGACAAGGATTTTATTAGTAGAGGTAAAACGATTTAGATTAAAAATATTTTTTACGCGAATTTGGGCATTTATCAAAATGTTATAAAAGTAGTTTACAATTTTGTGCATTTTAGTGTTTTTGTTGATTGGTGGAATAAATATCTAATAACTAAAACACTTATTCGGTTGGATATTACTACTAATTCTTGAACCGCATTATTTCAATAAGCAATCCAATGGGGCGGGAACACCAAATTTTCACCAATATGAATTTGTTAACTGATATCTGAAAAATGCCAGTGATAAATTGAACTCTAATTGGTATTAATACTCTAAAACGAATTTTTTATAAAATCTTCTTTTAATTTATAATATTCGTTAATAATCTCGTTAACAATTTGTGCGGCAGGTTTTATTTCGTTAATTAGTCCGGCTACTTGCCCGATTTCTAATTCGCCTTCGTCTTCGTTTCCTTCGAACATTCCCTTTTTTGCACGACATCTTCCAAGTAAAGTTGATAATTCTTCAATTGTTGCTCCTTCATTTTGTTTTTGTTCTATTTTTAAATAAAAGTTGTTTTTAATTAGCCAAACATGTTATATTTTATATATATTTGGCTACTTATAAGTCAATAAAAAGATGATTTATTGTTAGCTCACTTTGAACATGCTGTTTACTGTACTTGTTGCTAATTAAGCCATAAGATGTTATAAAAGTTACAAAAACATTCTTTTTTGTTTTAGTGCTTAAAGAAAAAGCATCAACTTTTTTTGCTATCTCATTAGCATATTTTTTATCAAGAATAAACCCAGTATTGTAAAACTTCATTTCACAAATATTAATAATATTGTCATCTCTATCTATGAGCAAGTCTATTTGAGCATTATTTTTTTTATTTTTTTCAATCCAGCTCCCTTGTAGTGAATTAATGCCCGATATTTTTAATCCCTCTTTTATTTGCTCTACATGCTTTATGCAAATAGTTTCAAAGCTAAAACCCGACCATATTTTATAAGATTGCTGTCCATACATTTTAATCCATATCCCTTTATTAGATGGCTTTATATTTTCAATATACTTTATATAAAACAACGAATATTCATCTGTGAGCCGATAAACAGAATCTTTATTCCCTTTGTAAGGCAAATATTTCTCAATAAATCCGGACTCCTCAAGTTCTGTAAGTGTTTTGCTTAATGTTCCACCCGATTTCAACTTACTTTTTTTTGCTATTGCTGTTCTTGTCAGACCTTTGCGAACAGATGCCAGTGCTCTGATAATTGCCTCATGATTATCATGTTGGTCGAACAAGGAAGCAAAAACATTTTTAAATTCATTTCTTAAAAACCCATTTTTAGTAAAGCATAAACGGTCAATAGCTTGTGCCACACTTTCGCTGGGTAAAATTTTCTCTAAATAATGTGGCACACCACCCATTGCCATATATATTTGTAATATGTCGTATCGTGTTAATTTTACTTTATTCTTTTTTAATAATAATTCAGCTTCATATAAATTAAAAGGTAGCAATTGAATTTTATTTGTAATTCTGTTATGAAGTCCTCCTTTGCTTTTAATGATATTTTTAACCATGTATGATGCAGCTGAGCCACAAATAACTACTACTAAATCATCTCTTTTTGTTGCATAACTATTCCAAAAATTATCGAAAGCCGAAAGGAAATTCGATTTTCGTGAATCGAGCCATGGGAACTCGTCAATAAATATAACCTTTTTCTTTTTAGATGTTAATTTGCTGATATATTGATTTAATTGATGAAATGCCTCAATCCAATCAGATGGTTTTTTAAAACTATCGTTTTTATCGGCAAGTGTTAAATAAAAATTATTTAATTGTTGTTTTAACGAACAATTATTAATACCCGAGAATTCAAATTGAATATAGTTTTTATAAACATTTCGAACAAGAAAAGTTTTTCCAATCCTTCTTCTGCCATAAACTGCAATAAGTTCAGGTTTATTGCTTTTTAAAGCATTTTGTAAAATAGATATTTCATTTTTTCTGCCTATTAAATTCATAATAATTTGTGTTTATATGCAGCCAAATGTACTAATAAATAATTATATTTGGCTACTTATAAAATATATTAAATTATATTATTGTTATTATATAAACACAACTTGTATTATTTATTACAATTATAAGCATGCATGAATCTGATTTAAAAACTATTCAGTTAAAGATTTTCAACATTTTTTACCCTTAACCCTAAAGGGAAAATGTTGAAAATCAGACTCCCTTTAGGGTGGGTGGAAATCTGATTTTTAACTTTTCCCGATTTGAACCCTTTTTAGACTGGACTCATGCATGTAAAATTTACTAAAATGAGTTTTTAATAAATTCTTTTTTTAATTTATAATATTCATTAATAATTTCGTCAACAATTTGTGCGGCAGGTTTTATTTCATTAATCAATCCTGCTACTTGTCCAATTTCTAATTCGCCTTCGTCTTCGTTTCCTTCGAACATTCCTTTTTTAGCCCGTCCCTTGCCTAGCAAAGCAGATAATTCTTCAGTGGTTGCTCCAGCATTCTGCTTTTGCTCTACTTCGAGATAAAATTTGTTTTTAATTAAGCGAACGGGAGCAATTTTTTTTAATGTTAATTGAGTATCACCATCTTTTACCTCAACAATTTTATTTTTAAAATTTTGATGTGCCGACGATTCGATAGATGCAACAAAACGACTGCCAATTTGAACGCCATCAGCTCCTAAAGCCATTGCAGCAAGCATTTGCCGCCCTATACCAATTCCACCAGCGGCTATTATAGGAATTGAAACAGCTTCTTTTATCATTGGAATTAAAACCATTGTTGTGGTTTCTTCCTTACCATTATGCCCACCTGCTTCGAAACCTTCGGCAACAATTGCATCAACTCCAGCATTCTGGCATTTTTTTGCTGACTTTGTGTTTGCAACAACATGTACAACAGTAATTCCTTTTTCTTTTAATATTGATGTGTATTTTGCGGGATTTCCGGCAGATGTAAAAACAATTTTTACTTGTTCGTCAATTATTATTTTAATAAACTCATCAGCATAAGAAAACATTAAAGGAACATTTACTCCAAATGGCTTATTTGTAGCAAGTTTACATTTTTTAATGTGTGTTGTTAAAATTTCGGGAGCCATAGAGCCTGAGCCAATTAACCCTAACCCACCAGCATTACTTACCGCTGATGCAAGTTTCCATCCACTACACCAAATCATTCCTGCCTGAATTATTGGATATTGAATTTTGAAAAGTTCTGTTATTTTATTCATTGTTACGATTATTAATTAAAAATTATCCCTATCGTCATTCCGAATTTATTTCGGAATCTGCTTTTTAATTAGAAGATACTGAAACAAGTTCAGCATGACGAATATTATCAGCAAATCTATAAAAAATTCATACTCATTCACAAACTTACAAAAAAAACGAATTCTTAAAAGTTTTTGTTACTATTAAGTATAAGTCAATAATTATTCGTCATTATGTGCTTGACCCGCAATCTCCTAATAAATTGTTTCTGTTTTATATAAATGAGATTGCGGATTAAATCCGCAATTACGTACATTTAATATAAAAATCGAATTTTTAATTTCACTTTTACAATTACCTTTGCACTCAATGAACATAGTTGTAAATACAAGATTTTTATTAAAAGATAAATTAGAAGGTATTGGTTGGTTTACTTACGAAACGCTTAAGCGAATTACAAGAAACCATCCCGAACATACTTTTTATTTTTTATTCGACAGACCATATTCCGAAGAGTTTATTTTTGCAAAAAATGTTATTCCACTTATTTATGGTCCTCCTGCACGCCATCCAATTCTTTACTACATTTGGTTTGAGTGGGTTGTTCCGAAAGTTTTAAAAAAATACAAAGCCGATATTTTTGTTTCTACCGACGGACATTTATCGCTATCGGCAAAAACACCATCATTGCAGGTTGTTCACGATATTAATTATGCACATTATCCTAAATATATTCCATTTGTTGCACGAAAATATCTCGAGATTTATTTTCCTAAATTCATAAAAAGAGCTGACAGAATTGCAACTGTTTCGGAATTTTCGAAGCAAGATATTATATCGCATTATGGCTACCCTTTATCAAAAATTGATGTTGTTTACAATGGTGCTAACGAAGATTATTGTCCTGTTTCAGAAGAAATTATAATTGCTACCCGAAAGAGATATTCCGATGGTAAACCATATTTTTTATATGTAGGTTCATTGCATCCACGAAAAAATATAACTAATTTATTAAAAGCATTCGATAAATTTAGAACCGACACAAAAGCTCCTGTAAAACTTTTAATTGTTGGAAAAGCATATTGGTGGAATAATAAAATGGAAAACGAATACAAAAAAATCATACACAATGAAGATATCGTTTTTATTGGCAGAGTTGACACTGATGTTTTAAAAAATCTTTTAGCATCATCGCTTGCAGTAACTTATGTTTCAATTTTTGAGGGATTTGGAATCCCTATTTTAGAAGCAATGTATTGTGGAGTTCCAGTTATAACATCAAACACATCATCAATGCCAGAAGTTGGTGGTAATGCTGCTCTTTATGTTGACCCATTTAGTGTTGATTCTATTACAAATGCTATGAAAGAAATATATTCCAACGAAAATCTCAGAAATGCGTTAGTTGAAAATGCTAAAATTCGCAAGCAAGAATTTACATGGGATAAAACTGCTGATAAACTTTGGAATAGTATAGAAAAACTTATGATTAGTATAAGTCTATAAAGTCTGTGTTTGACTATTGTTTGACTTTATTTTTTCTAAATGTTATCAACGAAGTACATTTTTATTTTACCTTTATTTTTCGCTTCAATTTCGCCACGGTAAGTAGCTATAATATTGTTATTTTCAAGTTTATTTTTAATAAGCTCAAAAGTTGAATTGGAAATATTTACCTTGTTGGGTTCACCACTCGATTCCATGCGTGATGCAATATTTACAGTATCGCCCCAAATATCGTAGGCAAATTTCTTAGTTCCTACAACTCCTGCTACAACAGGACCAGTATGTACTCCAATTCTAATTTTCCATTGTGGAATATTAGTGTTTTCGTTTACAACTCTGTTATTTATAAATTTTTTAATTTCTAAAGCTGCCAAAACAATATCAATTGGATTTGTTTTGTTTGCTGTTGGTAAACCCCCTGCACACATATACGAATCGCCAATTGTTTTAATTTTTTCAATCGGATATTTAGAAATGATTTTATCGAATTCCGAAAAAATAAAATTTAATTCGTTTACTAAAAATTCCGGCGACATTTTTTCTGAAATCATAGTAAAACCCTTAAAGTCGGTAAATAAAACGGTAACCATATCAAACTTTTTTGGTACTGATTTTCCAAAATGTTTTAGTTCCTCAGCAGTTTCGTGTGGTAGTATATTTAACAATAACCCATCGGAACGTCTTTTTTCTTTTTTGATAATGTTTTTTTGTTTAATGACATAAAAAGCAAAAATAGTTACTAAAAATAATCCAATAATAACAAATATCAGAATCAAATTCTTTTTATGAATTTCTGCTTGTTCAAGTGCGTCTTTCTTTTCCTGTCCGACTTTTTCCAATGCCATTTTTTTATCAAATTGATAATTTAATTCAATTTGTATTATTTTTTTATATTTATCGGCATTGTTAATGCTGTCTCTTAATTCAATATGTTTTTTATAATGTTTTAACGATTTGTTCATTTGATTTGTTTCTTCATAAACCCGACTTAAATACTTGTTCCATTCTACCATTAAATCTAAAGCATCTATACTATCAGAATATAAAATCGCTTTTTTAAAATAATCTTCAGCAGTTGCGTATTCTTTTGTGTTTAAATGCAATATGCCCATGTTGCCGAGTTTTGTTGCAATACCATATTTTCTATTTAATTCATAATCAATTTTTAAGCCCTTTAATAAATAATATCTGGCTTTATTAAAAAGTTCTTTTTGCTCGTTATTATTAAATTTTTTATTTTCAAGTTCACTTGCATATAAATTTCCTATGTTTCCCAATTTTATTGATACTTCTCTTTTGTTTTCAATAATTTCATCGGAATTTTTATTGTTAATTGCTTTGTTTAATAGGTATTCGCTTATATTTAAAGAGTTAAACATAAATTTCATAGCATTGTTATAATCTTTTTGCTCTTCATAAGCAATTCCAATGTTTCCATTTATAACTGCAATGCCTTTATTGTTATTTGTTTCCTCATCAATTTTAAGAGCTTTAAAGTAATATTCTTTTGCTTTTTTGTAATCTTTTTGTTTTAAAAAAACATCACCAATATTGGCTAAAGTAGCCGAAGTATATTTTAAATCGCTTGGTTTGTAAACTTTTAAAGCGTTAAAATAATTTTTTAAAGTTTGGGAATAATCTCCTAATTGGTAATAATACCACCCTATTTCATTTAAACAACGTGCAATGGCAATGTGATTTTTTAAATGAATGGCAATGTTTTTAGCTTTATTAGCATAATAAATTGATTTGTAGGGCGATTCGTTTGAATAATAATCAGAAATCTTTAATAAATTACCAACTTTTAATGAATCACTTTTTTCGGTTTTAATTACTTTTAATAATGAGTCAATTTTAATATCTTGAGATATTACAAACTCTGATAAAAAAAAGAAAAAGACAAATAAAAGATTTTTCAATTTTAATAAAATTGTTTGTTTTTAAATCACAAATATAAACGAATATAATTTTAAGATTAAAATTATATTATTTTATCAACAAAATCATTATTTATTCAAAGCAATTTAATTTATGTCCTAAATTCAGGATATTTAACAAGTTTAAGTAAAAACTACTTTCCACTTTTAACAAACATTTTATTTCTAATATACAAATTATCATTTTTAACAAATAAATAATAAATACCATCAGGCAAATTTGAAATATCAATTTGTTTGAAATAAAATCCTGATTCATCTGCAGAAAGTAACGTTGCTATAACAATTTGCCCAATTGAATTATAAATAACAATTTCTGAATTTCCTTTTAATGAAGGCAAAGAAAAAGAAACTTTTATTGAATTATTTGTCGGATTTGGGAAAATTTTAATAGACGAAGAAACATTTGAAGAAACATCATTTATTGAAGTTATTAAATTTAAAAAATCTGCTTTATTAAAATAGACATCCCAGTTTGAGCCATTCCTGTAATCGCCCCAATCTATATATATGCTACTATCAGATACAGCTATTCCAATAAAAGAATTACAACACGAAATAGCAACGTAAGGTGATGAAACTGTAGAAACCCTGTAATTTGGACTAAAAGTGTTTAATGTATCATTTGTTAAAAAAGCTGTATAAATATCGAAGGGAACATTTGAGCCCGCACCATTCAATCTTCTATCTCGCCATGCAATTGCAAATATACCCGATGAAGAATAGTTTGCCCAAACCTGATCCTGAACAATATCATTATTTAATGAATCATCGTTAACTCTAATAGGATTTCCCCATGTTTGACCTCCATCAGTTGATTTTGAAAGTAACACATCAGGGTCGCCAAACCTTGTGTCGCACCAACTCATAATAACATGTCCATTATTTATTGGATCGGTAGATATAGTGTATGCTGGCAATTTTGCAAAAACAGGATAAACATCACCAAAATCATATTTTTGAAACGTGTTACCTATATCTGTTGTTGTTGCTATGTAAAACTTTTTAACAAATAAACTAACATACGACATATAAGCAATATACACTTTACCATCATTCCCAACCGAAATAGGAGCATACGAAACTTTAAAAGGTCCAACAGATGTTAAAGTATCATCAACTTGTTTTAAAACACTCCAAGTAGCACCACTATCAGCCGAAGATTTAAAATAAATATGATGTTGTCCTTCATAAAAATACGCTGACATGGATGTTACAAAAACATTTCCATCGTTAACGCTACCACTATTATCAACTGCAATCCATGGTCTATCTATAGGAATATCTTGTAATTCATTTTTATCGAACACTTTATTTGATGTACTCCAAGTTAATCCACCATCAAAAGATTTTGAAATAAAAATTCCACCTGCCGAATCGGGACTTGTTCTATAATCTACATATATTAAATAAGCTATTCCTGAGTTATGAAAAGCAATTGACACATCGGCTGAATTATTTATAGAACTATCGTGAGGCATAAAATTAATTACACTCCATGTTTGCCCTTTATCAAATGAGGTTGTAGTTGCTATCCAAATTTTACCATCTAACCTTAAACGCATCCATGCTACAATAATATTATTTTGATTTACTGGGTTAACCGATATGTAAGGCTCACCATCAGTAAAGCTAAGATTAGATAAATTATAATTGTTTTGTGCAAATAAAATTGACTGTGCAATTATAAATAAATAAAAAAAAAATAAAATTTTTATTTTCATATTAGTTATAAAAAAATTAGTAACTACTCAGCCGGTTCAAAGAGTTCATAAACAAATATTTGCCACAGATTACGCAGACGTCACAGATTTAAATAAAATCTTTTTTAATCAATTTTCGCCAATAAACCACCTTTGGTGGTTTTAAATCTGCGTAAATTTGTGCAATCTGTGGCAAAAATT
>Ga0154308_1165_pt1 | contig 26521 bp, 28 predicted proteins | sample RifGroA2_FD_105602 | JGI IMG/M metagenome (GOLD analysis project Ga0154308, IMG submission 105602) | Bacteroidetes bacterium GWA2_32_17
TTTGTAATTGTTGATAAAAACAGGAGTTATCAACCGATTTTTTTATAATTTTGCAGAAAAAGTTGCAATGTGGGTTAAAGGTATAAACGATACCTTACAATTTGCCACTAATGCAAATAATACTTCCGATGAAGAAAGAGCTAAATTTTTACAAATATTGCAGGCCGGTTTAATCAGATATGTTATTAAAACAAACTACATAAACGATATTTTTTTTAAATATAATGCACCTTCTGAAATAGCTGAAGTAAAAGACAGATGGGATAGCTGGGTTTTTAATTTATCATCGTCAGCTTGGTTAAATGCTCAAAAAACATACAGTAATACAAGCATAAACTCGAGTTTTAACATTGACAGAGTAACTGAAAAATGGAAATACAACTTTAATATTTATCATAATTACAACGAACAAAAGTATGAACTTACTGATGGAAAATTATTTTCTTACAACAAATCACTCTACATCTCATCTTTAATAGTAAAAAGTATAACAAACCATTGGTCGGCTGGTACCGATATTGGTTCACAATATTCAACTTATAGTAATTTAAAATCGGGTTATTATGTATTACCAGCAATAGAATATAATATTTTCCCATATTCTGAATCGTCGAGAAAACAATTAACAATAAGATATAACATTGGATTTAAATACAACGAATATATTGACACAACAATATATAACAAATTACACGAAATTTTATTTACCGAAAGTTTAAAAATAGGATATAAAGTTATTCAGAAATGGGGAGACATCAATATTACTATTTACGGTCAAAACTATATGCACGATTTTACTAAAAACAGTTTGAGTACCTCCTTTACTGCTGATATAAGAATTGCAAAAGGATTGTCATTTAATATATATGGTTATTATTCATTTGTTCGAAATCAACTATCGTTATCTAAAGCTGGTGCTACCCAAGAAGAAATACTTTTGCAACAACGCGAACTGCAAACTAATTATACTTATTATTGTAGTTTGGGCTTAACATACACATTTGGTTCTATTTACAACAATGTTGTAAACCCACGATTTACAAACTAAAATATTTTTTTACTACGATTATTGTTTTTAAAAATCTTAATTAGCTTTGATAAAAAATTAATTTATGCTCATTAAAAATAATTTATTATTAATTACTGCTTCAATAGCTTTAATTACAGCATGTTCAAATGAATCAACAAATAAAACAGAATCAAGTAATATGACTGCTAAATCAATTAATCCCGAAAATATGGATACTACCATTACTCCGGGAACGGATTTTTACATGTATGCAAACGGTAACTGGATTAAAAATAATCCAATAAAAGAAGAATATTCAGTATTTGGTTCATTCCATAAGCTCGACGAAGACAACACCAATATGCTAAAGGAACTTTTTGAAAATGCTGTAAACTCAAAAGATTCAAAAGAAAATAGCAACTTAAAAAAGATAGCCGATTTTTATTCGTCAGGATTGGATACTGTTACAATTGAAAAACTTAAAACAGAACCGCTTAAACCTTATTTTGATGAAATTTCGGCTATTAAAAACACTACAGACCTTATTACACAATTAGCAAAACTTCAAAGCATTGAAGTTTATCCAATGTTTTATATCTACGGAAATCAAGACGACAAAAACAGTAAAATAGTTATTGCCCAAGTAATGCAAGGTGGAATTGGATTACCCGACCGCGATTATTATTTAAGCAACGACAAGCAATCGCAAATGCTTCGTAAAGAATATGTAAAATATATAACCAATTTGCTTACACTAACAGGAAAATATAAAGAAAACGAAGCTGGTAAAATAGCAAATAACATTATGAATATTGAAACGAAATTTGCAAAAGCTTCAATGACAAGAGTCGAAATGCGTGACCCTCAGAAATTATATCACAAAATGACTTTAGATGAATTACAAAAACTTTCTCCCGATTTTAATTGGAACACATATTTTACTTTGATAGGAAAACCCGATATCAAAGAAATAAATGTAAATCAACCCGATTTTATTAAAGAAATCGGCAAAATGACAAATTCAATTTCAATTAATGATTGGAAAGATTATTTAACATTTAATTTAATAAACACCTACGCATCATATTTAAGCAGCGATTTTGAAAAAACAAAATTTGGTTTTTACGGAACAATTCTTTCGGGAAAAACAAAAATGAAAGACCGCTGGAAAAGAATTGTAGAAGCAACTAGTGGAATGTTAGGCGAAGCAGTTGGAAAAATTTATGTCGAAAAATATTTTCCAGCCGAAGCCAAAACAAGAATGTTAGAATTAGTAAAAAATCTTAAATTTTCATTAAAAGAACATATTCAACAACTTACATGGATGACACCCGAAACAAAAATTAAAGCAGTTGAAAAATTAGAAACAATTAATCTTAAAATTGGCTATCCCGATAAATGGAGAGATTATTCAAGTTTAAAGATTACCAATCAACCTTATGTGTTAAATGTTATTTCGGCAAATAATTTTGAATTTAAAAGAAAAGTTGCAGAATTTGATAAACCTGTTGACCGTGCAAAATGGGATATGACGCCACAAACTGTAAATGCTTATTACAACCCAAACATGAATGAAATAGTTTTTCCAGCTGCAATTTTACAACCACCTTTCTTTAATAAAGATGCCGATGATGCTGTTAATTATGGAGGAATTGGTGCTGTTATTGGGCACGAAATGACTCATGGATTTGACGACCAAGGTTGCCAATACGATAAAGATGGAAATTTGAAAAACTGGTGGACACAACAAGATATTGATAATTTCAAAAAACAAACTGCACCTTTAATTGTTACATATAACAACTTCAAATTTTTAGACAGTTTACATGTGAATGGCGAATTAACACTTGGCGAAAACATTGCCGATTTTGGTGGAGTTTCAGTTTCTCTTGATGCCTTAAAGAAAACATTAAAAGGCAATGAAGAAGCTATTGATGGATTTACCCCAATTCAAAGATATTATTTATCATTTGCTGAAATTTGGCGTCAGCAAATTCGCGACCAGGAGCTTATGCGTCGTTTAAAAGAAGACGTTCACTCTCCTGCCCGTGCACGTGTAAATATTCCGGTATATCATTCCGACGATTTTTACAAAGCATTTAATATAAAAGAAACTGATTCAAGATTTATTCAACCTGATAAGAGAATTAAAATCTGGTAAAATTTTAAAAACCTGTATATTAAATTAATGCAGGTTTTTTTATTAGACATCTTTCCAAATAAATTGTTGCAAAATTAATATGTTTATTGCCACGACCTTTAGGTTGAAAATAATCTATATATTGCCACGACCTTTAGGTCGTGGAATATTAAAATAAATAACATGGCTTTAGCCAAAACAATATTATGCCATACATCAAAGAAAATATTTATGCAGGAATATAATGAGATTTTGAAATTACACGGATTTAGTAAAAATATTTTGGCTAAAGCCGCTTCTCCTCTTCACAATTCAACCCACGACCTGAAGGTCGTGGCAATTTAAAATTTAATTGGAAAGATGTCTATTATATTATTTATGCTTTAAAATACGTAAAATATAAATTTCTTTTGTAAACTAATAATTATATTTGTTGAAAATTTAAAAAATAAAATATGGAAAAAAGAACAATTGTAGCAATGCCTGGTGATGGTATAGGAAAAGCAGTCTTAATTGAGTGTATTCGCGTATTAGATGCTGCAGGTTTTAAAGCAAACTATGTAAATGGTGATATAGGATGGGAATTCTGGTGTAAAGAAGGTAATCCGCTACCTGAGCGTACAATTAAATTATTAGAAGAACATAAAATTGGTCTTTTTGGAGCTATTACTTCAAAACCAAAAGATAAAACAGCAACTGAACTTGCACCCGAATTACAAGGCAAAGGTTATATTTATTATAGTCCTATTGTTACAATGAGACAACATTTTAACCTTGATATTTGTATGCGTCCTTGCCAAACATTTAAAGGTAATCCTTTAAATTTTATTAGAAGAGGTGCAAACGGTGCAATTGAAGAACCTGTTGTTGATGTTATGATTTTCCGTCAGAATACTGAAGGCTTATACGGTGGTGTAGAATGGACCAATCCTCCGGACAAAGTATATGATGCATTAATGACACATAAAAAATTTGTCGAAAATTTTAAATGGTGCCCTCGTGAGGAATTAGCTGTTTCTACTCGCATACTTACCAAAAAATATTGTACACGAATTATTAAAGCTGCTTTTGAATATGCTAAAAAACGTGGGTTTAACAAAATAACAGTAAGCGAAAAGCCAAATGTGGTTAGAGAAACATCGGGCATGATGCTTAAAATAGCTCAGGAAATGAGCAAAGCAGAATATCCCGACATAAAAGTTGAAGATATAAATATTGATGCAACAATGATGTGGCTTACAAAAAATCCTGAAAACTATAATGTTATTGTGGCTAGCAATATGTTTGGCGATATTATTTCTGATGGTTTTGCAGGTTTAATTGGAGGCTTAGGATTTGCAACGTCAGCTCAATTCAATCCCGAATCAGGCGTAGCAGTATTTGAGCCTACACACGGTTCAGCACCAAAATATGCCGAATACGAAACAAGCATTGTTAATCCAATTGCTATGATAAACTCTTCTGTTATGATGTTAGAACATATTGGAGAAATTGAAATTGCAAATAACATAAAAAAAGCAGTAGCTGAAGTTGTTGCTGAAGGTAAAGTAAGGGCTTATGATATGCTTAAATTAAAAGGCACCCCCGATGTAATAAATCAAGGTGCCGCTAGTACAAAACAAATGGCAGATGCAATAATTGCTAAACTGTAATTTGTTAAATAATAACTATCGGGTATGAGTGATTAGCGAATAATATTATACCTTTTGTCATTCTGAATGATTAGTGAAGAATCTTATCTTTAATACAGATTCCTCGCCCACTCGGAATGACAATTAATTAATAAAATGATTTTAAGTTTTATATTAATTTTGTGAAAATTCCTAATAAATCATATATTATGAACAATCAAATAGACCAAAAATTTAAACAAAATGCAAAACAATTATGGCCCGAATTAGATTGGATTAATAACTCAGAGTTAAGAGAAAAAACATTAAACACATGGGCATTAGCTTTACAAAAATCTGTGCTTACTCCCGAAGATTTAAATGTTATTCCTTTCACTCTCCTTTGTGGTCCTGATTTTAAAGTAAGTTTTATGACACATAAAAGAGCTGTAGTTCATGTTTCAAAAGATTGCGGCGAACAAATGAACAAATTCTTTATAAATGATTTACCTGTTAATATGGACGTTTTAATAGCTGGTGCTATTCTTGCCGATGTTGGTAAACTTCTCGAATATGAACTAAAAGAAGGAAAATCAATTCAAGGAAATTATGGAAAATACTTGCGTCATCCATTTTCTGGCGTTTCATTAGCAGAAATGTGCGAAGTTCCTGCCGAAGTGTGTCATATTATTGCAACTCACGCAGGTGAAGGAAATATGGTAAAAAGAACTACCGAAGCATATATTGTTCACCATGCCGATTTTATGACATTTGAACCTTTTCGCGAAAGACTTAAAATATAAAAACAGAAATAAATTGAAACAACTTTCTGTCATTATGAGTGATTAGCAAAGAGTCTTTTACGAAATACCATTTTAATAAACGCATTGAAATAAATAGAAATAATTAGTAAAACAGAAACAAATAGAAATACATTGAAACATATTGAAATTATTTAATTTATTGCCACGACCTTCAGGTCGTGGATTAAATAAACATGGGCTTTAGCCCAATAGTATATAGATATAAAAATTATAATTTTCAGATAAAAGCTCTATTTGAAAATTTTATAAAAAAGAAAAATATGACAATAATTGAAAAAATAATTGCAAACCACAGCAAACAAACAAAAGTAAAAGCAAATGATATTATAGATATTGTTATTGATTCCAGAGTAGCAAGAGATTTTGGCGGAGCTAATGTTGTAAAAAATCTTGTTGATAACGGATTAACCATTGCTGATGCATCCCGTACTTTTTTTACTTTCGATTGTAATCCAACAGGGTCGGACCAGAAGTATGCTGCAAATCAACAATTTTGTAGGCAATATGCACGAGAAAATGATATTAAAATATACGATATAGATGCAGGAATTGGAACTCATATTGCTATTGACGGTGGTATTGCATGGCCTGGAAGCACTTTTATTTCAACCGATTCGCATGCTAACATTATGGGTGCAATTTGTTCTTTCGGTCAAGGAATGGGCGACCAAGATATTGCCGCAGCTTGGGCTAAAGGTTCAATTTGGTTTAAAACTCCAGAATCAATTAAATTAAATTTTACAGGAAATTTAAATAAAAATATTTCAGCTAAAGACTTTGCTCTTAATCTTTTAAATATATTTGGAGCTAACAAATTACTTGGTTTTGCTGTTGAATTTTATGGCGATGCAATTGACAGACTTACGTTATCCGATAGAGTAACAATTGCATCAATGGCAACTGAAATGGGAGCAATTATATTTTTATTTCCACCAAACAAAGAAGTTACAAACCATTGTAATAAAAGTACGGGTAAAAAAATTGCAATTATTTTTGCCGATGATGATGCAAAATATCTTGATACAATAAATATTGATGTAACAACATTCAAACCAATGCTTGCGTTGCCTGGTCATCCTCATAACAATTCACCAGTTGAAAAAGAAATCGGTAAAAAAATTGATTCAGCAATTATTGGAAGCTGTACTAATGGAAGAATTGAAGATTTACGAATTGCTGCTAATATATTAAAAAACAATAAAGTAGCTCCTGGAGTAGTATTAAAAATTGTTCCTGCAACAAATGATATATGGAATAAAGCCCTTAGCGAAGGATTAATTCAAATTTTTAAAGATGCTGGTGCTATGGTTTCAAATGCGGGATGTTCGGGTTGTGCAGCTGGACAAGTTGGTCAGAACGGACCTGGAGAAGTAACAATTAGCACTGGCAATAGAAATTTTGAAGGTAAACAAGGAAAAGGATTTGTTTATCTTGCATCGCCTGCCATTGTTGCAGCTTCGGCAATTGCAGGTTTTATTACTACTCCTGAAAAAATACCTTCCGTTCCTGCAATTTTTAATAAAACAAATTTGTTTTCAAAAACAAAAGAAAAAATTAAACTAAAAAAAGATGTTAAATCATTAATTATTGAAGGAAAAGTTTGGCTAATATTAATTGATAATATAGATACCGATATGATTTTTCATAATCGTTATTTAGCAATTACCGATATAAAAGAAATGGGGCAATACAGTTTTGATAATTTAAAAGGATACGAAGATTTTGCTAAAAAAGCAAAACCAACCGATATTGTAATTACATCTAAAAATTTTGGTGCCGGAAGTTCCCGTCAACAAGCGGTTGATTGTTTTAAATCGATTGGAATTTCGTGCATAATTGCCGAATCGTTTGGAGCAATTTATGAACGCAATGCTATAAACGCTGCATTGCCTATTTTAACTTACAATTCCAAAGTAATACGAGATATAGAAATTAAAAATAACGATACTATTCGCATTGATTTAATTGAAGGAATTATTACTAATCTTAAAAATAACAAATCAGCAAAAATTCAAAAATTTAACGACGTACAAATTGCTATTTATAAAAACGGAGGACTTCTTTAATTTATAATTATTATGGGACAAACATTTGCCGAAAAAATATTTGGTGCATCAGCAGGAACAATTGTTTTTAAAAAACCTGCTCTTGTTCTAACACACGACAATACATCTAGTATTATCAAAACATTTCAAAAAATGGGTGGAACAAAAGTTTTTAACCCTAACCAATTATTAATTACGCTCGACCACAATGCTCCTCCAACCGATGCTAAATTAGCAAACGATTATAATATTATCAGAAACTTTGCAATTGAGCAAGGCATTACAAAATTTCATGCAGCAGGCGATGGTATTTGTCATCAACTTATGTCGTATTACGCTAAACCAGGAATGCTCATAGTTGGAAGCGACAGCCATTCATGTACTGCAGGTGCTTTTAATGCAATGGCAGCAGGCATTGACAGAACCGAGTCGGCAGGACTTTGGAAAAAAGGTGAAACATGGTTCAGAGTTCCGGAGTCAATTAAAGTAACACTTAAAGGAAAGCTAAACAATGGCGTGTATGCCAAAGATATAAGCTTGTGGCTCATTGGTAAAATTGGAACCGATGGAGCAAACTATATGTCTATAGAATACCATGGCGATGGAGTAAAAACTTTATCAATTTCCGAAAGAATGACTATAACAAATCTTGCATCAGAAATGGGTGCAAAAAATGCAGTTTTTCCTGCCGATGAAGTTTTAAAAGATTTTTTTAAAGGCAATAATTTCAATTCAATTTGGGCAGACGATAATGCAAAATATGCTAAAGAAATTGAAATTAATTTATCAGAAATTTTTCCAGTTGTTGCAGCACCGCATAGCCCCGAAAATGTAAAAGCCGTTTCTGAAGTTCAAGGAACAAAACTAAATCAAGCTGTTATTGGAACATGTACAAATGGTCGCTTAGACGATTTGCAAATTGCTGCAAAAGTACTTGACGGTAAGCAAATTGCAGCAAATATTCAATTACTTGTAATTCCGGCTTCAAAAGATATTTATATGCAGGCAATTGAAGATGGAACTATTACAAAACTTATGAAAGCAGGTGCAACAATACTTGCCTCATCGTGTGGACCATGTTTGGGAACCGGACAAGGAATTCCTGCTGATGGATTTAATGTTATATCAACGGCAAACAGAAACTTTTTAGGGCGAATGGGTAATAAAAACGCAAATATTTATCTCGCTTCGCCAGCAACTGTAGCCACTTCTGCAATTTTCGGTGAAATTTCTGACCCAAGAGGAATAAAAGCGAATGATAAGTTCGTTTCAGAAATAAATGTTGCAACAACAACATCAATTCCTAAAGGTGTAAACCGAAAAACAGACAACGTATGGAATTATGCCGATGCCGATAATTTAAATACCGACCAGATGTTTGCCGGAAATTTAACTTATAGCGTTACAAGTTCAGATGCAACAGGAATTATGCCTCATCTTTTCAAAGGTTTTGATGAATCATTTGCCGAAAATGTACAAGAAAACGATATTATTTTTGCAGGTGATAATTTTGGATGTGGCAGCAGTCGTGAGCATCCTGCTGTTGGACTTGCAAACGCAGGTGTAAAAGCAGTAATATGCAAATCGGTAAACAGAATATTTTATCGTTCGTCAGTTAACCAGGGATTACCAATTTTAGTTGTTCCCGAAGCTGTAAATAACTTTAAACAAGGTGCAAAAGTAAATGTTGACTTTGCAAAAGGTGAAATTCATATTGATTCTAAAATATTTAAATTTGCTCCTCTCCCACACCAACTTATGGCTGTGTTTGAAGCAAAGGGGTTGGTAAATTATTTGAAGACAACTTTGCCAAAGTTCTAAAACTTTGACAAAGTTATAAATTAAAAGAGAAGAAAAAATGAATAAATATTACCCTATATTAGAACCTGAAAAATACTACCACATTTACAATCATGCAGTGGGCAAATCTGATATTTTTAAATCGGAGGGTAATTATTATTTCTTTCTTGAAAAATACAAACAATATATTTCGCCGTTCGTTGATACTTTTGCCTTTTGTTTATTGCCAAATCATTTTCATATTGCAATAAGAGTAAAAGAAGAATCGGTGTTATTAACTTTGCCAAAGTTTCAAACTTTGACAAAGTTAGATACCCACATCAGCAAACAGTTTTCCAATTTCTTCAGTTGCTACACACAGGCATTTAATCAACAACAATCAAGACGTGGAACTTTATTTGAAAAACCGTTTAAACGCAAACTAATAGAAACCGACGAATACTTTATAAATCTTATACATTATATTCATTATAATCCTGTTCATCATGGATTCGTAAAAGATTTAAGGGATTGGAAATTTACTTCTTATGAAAGTTTTTTCTCAACTAAGGCAACTCTTTTAAAAAGAAATGAAGTTATTGCTTGGTTCCATGATATAAAAGCGTTTGAAGAATTTCATAAACGAGAATTAGATGATAAAATAACAATTGATTTTGAATAAAATTTTTTACAACTTACAACTTTGCCAAAGTTCTAAAACTTTGGCAAAGTTGAAAGAGAAGAAAAAATATTTAAATTTGCTCCTCTCCCACACCAACTTATGGCTGTGTTTGAAGCAAAAGGGTTGGTGAACTATTTGAAGAGTTAGTGTTAAAATAAGTTATATTACTTTACCAGCATTAATGAGATTTCTGCCTTTAGCTTTGGTAAATGATTTATAACAATGCTCCAAATTAAATCATCAGATATTTTGTCGTAACCATGAGCAATTCGATTACGAGTACCAATAATTTTTTGAGCATTTTCTATTTCAAAATTAATGTCCTTTATTAAAATTCGATTAATTGCCTCTCCAATAATTTTAATATTTCTTTCAACAGCACGCTTTGTTCTAATATCTTTTGAGTAATCTTCAAATTTCCTTGGTTTATCGGTAAAGTAGCCTTCAATCTCTGTAATAGATTGTAAAACATCGAATAACCAAGTTCTAATTTCGTTATCCATAAACAAGTTGCTTTGATGAATCAATAGATTGCCGTAAATACGGATTATTTATTGCTTTATCTTCTAATAAATCAATATCGTGGTTAAAGATATGCTCTAATGATTTTTTTAAATCAAAATAATTATCGGCATAATCATACAAATCAATATTTTTAAAATCAACAATGAAATCAATATCGCTATCACTTTTAAATCTATTTGTTAATACAGACCCAAATGTAAATAACCGTTCCACTTTATGCTTAACACACAAATCGCGAATTTTGTCAATATTTCTTTCAACCAAGTTCATTATGCAAATTTAATAAAAATTACCAAAAATATAAAAGATAGTAAATTATATTTGCAGATGTAAACGCTTTATAAAAAAACGATATTTTTAACATATTTGACTAAAAATAAAAAAAATTATGGAACCTGCTCCAATAACCGACTCAAAAGTTTTATTCGAAATTGTAAGTACAAAAATGCCTTTTGGCAGATACGAAGGAACATTAATTTGCGATTTACCAGAAAGTTATATCGTATGGTTTAAGCAAAAAGGGTTTCCAAAAGGCAGACTTGGCATATTGTTAGAAACAATGTACGAAATAGAATTAAATGGCTTAAACGAATTGTTAAGACCACTGAAAAAGGATTTTGGGAAGTAAATATTTTATGATTTCAAATTACTTTATTCCTTTATTTAATTTCTTCTGCAATTTCTTTTCTTCTTTATTTTTCCGAATAATGTTTTCAGTAATTTTATCTTGAAGTTTCATAATTAATTCTTTTACTTGTATATCTGTTAACTCTTTTTCATAAGGTTTTTCTTTACCATCAAATACATAAGGACTAATTCCATTATAAATTATTTTGTTTGAGTTTTTATCTATTATTACAAAATATATATTTGAAGCTGCTTTATATGTTATTGGAATAACCATTCCTAATGTAAACAAGCCAACTGCAAAACTAGTTAAATTATTGTTAACATTTTTTTTCTTTGTTACATGATACCCGTTTTGAAATACAAAACAAATATATCTTTTCTGAGTACTTTGGTAAATTTCGTTTTTAAATACATTACATACTGAATCAGGATTTCCAATATTACTTAATGTTTTGCAAAGTAAATTGTAGTTATAAAGTAAATTAACTGAATGAATCGAGTCTAATTTAGCATTTTTAATTTTCCCATAACTTTCCAAATACTGCATTATGTTATTTGAAGAATTAATGGAATTTATTGTATCAAAACTTTTTTGCTTATTAAAATCAAATTCGATAATTCTGGAAAATGCATAATCATAAAAACAAATATCTACAACACTATAAATAGAATCAATTTGATGATTTATCTTTTTTTGAGAAAATAAATTACAATTTATAGATAAAATTATAATAACTAAAATGAATTTTCTAAAAGACATGAAATTAATATTTTAACTACTATCTTATCAGTTTGCTATCATTTTCACAAATCAAACTTCTTCAATTCTTCCCAAATTAAATTCATTTCTTAGGAAACAATTTATAATAAATATCAGTTGGATTAACAATAGGCAAATTAAGATCAGAGAATTTAGTGCCATTAGAATTTTTTGCTAAAAGTGCACGGGTATGTGAAATTGATAAACCGAGTAATGTTATTAACATATTGTCTGGTAAATCAAATAATACTTCTTCTTTCTTTTTATATGTTAAAAGCTCTGGAATGAGAAAAACATTTGATGTTCTTATTTTAAAAATTATCTTATTATCAATATTATTGGTATAAATTACAGCAAAAACCATTTCAATTGTTTTTTCATCAGAGTTAATATTAATTTTTAATTCAAAACCAATTGAAACTTGGGATATATCTTTAATATCAACTTGCTCGTCAATAAAAAATTCAGTATCCTTAATTTTTTTTATTCCTATTTGAAAATCTTTTTGGCTCATAATTATGCTATTTTCAATTTTTTATACGGTTCTGATTTACAAGATACATTAATAATGGGATTGAAATCCATTTTAAATTTTCGAATAGTATTATCTTTTACAAATTCATTAATATCCTGAAATTCTATAATTGGTGCTTTATTTACTGCTAGTGAAAGTTCAATTAATTTCTTTAAAGTATAATTGAAATTACCATTCATAATTTGTGAAACATAACCTTTAGTTACACCTAACTTTTCGGCAAGTTTAGTCTGATTCATTTCTTCATTACTTTCTAAATATTCAGAAACCTGTCTGAAAATTTCGTTCTGAATAGTTTCGAACCAGTATTCAGATGTTTTTATTAGTTCTTCCTTTTTTAACATAGTTCTATTTTCTAAAATATTCTTTTTTAATCTTCCTGAAACGTTTTATATCTTCGTCTTGTGTTCCTTTTTTACCTCCAAAAACTATAACCCTTCCTGTATGCTTTTCATGAATAAAGATATACTCTTAAATTATTAGTTTTTATTTCATATTCCTTATTCATTTCTTTTTGAGGAGTTATATCTTTAAATTTTGTAAATAGTAAAGATTTTAAATCAGCCATTTCTTGCAATCTTGCTTGAATTGTTATTAATTCTGATTTCATGTTGCTTTCTTTTATTATTGATTTTTCAAACTCTTCAAATTCACATTTATCATTAATATATAGTTTGAAAACTTTAATTTTTCCATAAATCTCCTTTATTTCTTTTAACGCAAATTTAGGCATAATAGTTTAGTTATAACTATACTTTTATAAATTTTTAACAAATATTTTATTATTTACTATTATACAGTGAGTTACAATTTACGATTCTTACAAATCAAACTTCTTCGATTCTTCCCAAATTAAGTTCATTTCGTTGAGAGACATATCGTGAAGTGATTTTCCTTTTTTTATTGTTTGTTGTTCGAGGTAATAAAAACGATGAATAAACTTTTTATTAGTACGTTCTAATGCTAATTCAGGGTCAATTTTATATAAACGTGCTGCGTTAATTACCGAAAATAACAAATCGCCAAATTCGAGTTCGGTTTTTTTCTGATTATCGTTTTTATTTGCTTCTGTAATTACTTCATTTAATTCCTCACGAACTTTATCCCAAACCTGTTCACGATCTTCCCAATCGAACCCAATTCCCCTTGCTTTTTCCTGAATACGGCTTGCTTTTATCATAGCTGGAAGAGATACAGGCACACCATTTAAAACCGATTTATTACCTTCCTTAAGTTTTAAATCTTCCCAATTCCGTTTAACTTCCTCATCGTCGGCAACAACAACATCGCCGTATATATGTGGATGTCTGAAAATTAATTTTTCGCAAATAGAATTTATAACATCATCAATATTAAAAGCATTTTGTTCGGAGCCAATTTTAGCATAAAAAACAATATGTAATAAAATATCGCCTAATTCCTTTTTAATTTCATTAACATCATTTTTTGTAATAGCATCGGCAAGTTCATAAGTTTCTTCGATTGTTAATCGGCGTAATGTTTCAAAAGTTTGTTTTTTATCCCAAGGACACTTTTCTCTAAGTTCGTCCATTATTTCCAATAATCGTTCGAATGATTTTTGTTCTTTAAATTTCGTCATCGTAAGGTGAATTAAACACATTTTCAACTGTCCAAGCTAATGGCTCGTGCAAGCAAAAAGTTCGAATAGTGCGAGTAACTTCTTTAAAAAGTTCTGTTTTTTTATACTTTTTTAAATGTTTATCGGTTGCCCAAATTGTATATGAAAAGTAAATTGATGAGTTTTCTTTATCACAAAAAATATCGTGATGCAGGCAGCCGTCTTGCCTAAGCTTTTCATCTTTAAGATTTTTCATAAAGAGTTCGAAAAGCTCAATCTTTTTTTCGATAAGCTCCATTTTAACTACTCGTAGTATCATAAAATTCAATTCTTATGTTTGATTTTACTTCAATATTAAAAAGTTGAGTTACTGAACTATTTATTACTGCAATTTCCAATAGTCCAAGCGAATTAAATAAAGCAATATAAATATTATCATCATCCTCAAGATAAGTCTCACTAATTTTTTCAATTGGAAACTCCGTACTTCCAGGGTATATTTTAAATTTTCTATTGTTTCTGTTTTTTTCAAATTGTTCTTTTGTAATATTTGTTATTGCATTTCCATAATTGTCAATATAAATAATATGTCCTGTTATTGAGACATTGCTTGCGATTGAGTGCAAATTTTTATCAATTTTATAGTCATCAACTTTTTTTGCAAAGTCATCAAAATTCTCATTATTTAAAATTTTACAAGCATATTTTGCAAACACATCTTTTTCGGGAAAAGTCGAATGAACTTCATCAAAACAATATACAGCTTGTGGTTGAGCGTCAGTGAATATTGAGAAAAAACCATTATCAGATGTTAAAATATATTTATTTTGATATTTAAAACATAAATATTTGTTTTTGCGGTTTATTACGGTTTTTACACAAATAATAAATACAGTTTCTTCTGCAAAATTACTAAAACAAGATTTTAATACAAAAGCTGCCTGATAAATGCTGAAATTAGAAATTGTATTAGTTATTTCGATAATTTTAACTTCGGGAATAATAGAATAAATATAACCTTTTAAGGCTCCTAAATAGTAGTCGTTATGGCTCCAATCGGTTATTAATGCTATAAAAGGCATTTGTTGATATTATTTTATAAATTTTTTAAATTAAAAACACAAATGTAGTTACTTTGCATAAATCAAATATAAAGAATTATTTCAAACTCATGATTGAAAAAAATATTTTAATCGAAAATATTGACCCTTTAATATTTTTTGGTGTAAACAATCACAACATCAACAAAATAACAAAACTTTATCCAAATTTAAAGATTGTTGCCCGTGGAAATGAGATAAAAATTTTTGGTTCGCAAAGCGAAACCGAACTTTTAAGCGAAAAAATTTATGAACTTATTAATTATTGCACAAAATATAATCAATTACCCGAAGAAGTTATAGATTACACTTTACAATCAGAAATCAACTTTAATAACGAGCAAAATAACCCAAACGAGGTAATAATAACATTTAGCAGTAATGGAAAACCAATAAAAGCTTTTACACCAAACCAAAAACTTTTAGTTGAACAAAGTATTAAAAACGACTTGATTTTTATTGTAGGACCCGCTGGTTCGGGAAAAACATATACTGCTATAGCTCTTGCTGTTAGAGCATTAAAAAATCGTGAAGTAAAACGTATTATTTTAAGTCGCCCGGCTGTTGAAGCCGGCGAAAATTTAGGTTACTTACCTGGCGATTTAAAAGAAAAACTCGACCCATATTTACAACCTCTTTACGATGCTTTACGCGATATGATTCCAGTAAAAAAACTAAAGGAATATTTAGACGAAAACATTGTTGAAATTGCACCACTTGCCTTTATGCGTGGCAGAACTTTAGATAATGCCTTTGTGATTTTAGATGAAGCACAAAATGCCACTTCGCCTCAAATTAAAATGTTTTTAACACGTATGGGACGAAGTGCAAAATTCATTGTTACAGGTGATTTAACTCAAGTTGATTTGCCCCGAAAAAACGATTCGGGACTTACTAATGCAATTGAAATATTACAAAATATTGAAGGCATTTCGACAATAGTTTTTGATGAACGGGATATTTTAAGACATAAACTTGTAAAAAGTATTGTAAAAGCTTATGAAAATAATAATTAAAGCAGAAATAAATAGAAATACATTGAAATAGCCTAATAACTAAATAACCAATAACTTAATAACTTATAATTATAAATAAATACAAATTAATATGAATACATTAAAAGGTACAAATTTCAATTTTCCTTTACAAAAAAATCATTACATCGGAAAAGTTCGCGACGTTTATAATATTAACGACGAATTGATGGTAATGGTTGTTAGCGACAGAATATCGGCATTCGATGTTGTTTTGCCAAAGGGAATTCCATATAAAGGACAGGTTTTAAACCAGATTGCTTCAAAATTTCTTGACGCAACAAAAGATATAGTACCAAACTGGAAAATTTCAACACCCGACCCTAATGTAACAATTGGCCTAAAATGCGAACCTTACCCTGTTGAAATGATTGTTCGTGGTTATTTAACTGGCAGTAGCTGGAGAACATATAAATCGGGACAACGCGAAATATGTGGCGTAAAAGTTCCGGATGGTATGCGTGAACACGAAAAATTCAAACAACCAATTTTAACTCCAACAACAAAAGCTGTAGAAGGACACGACGAAGATATTTCGCGTGAAGAAATTATAACAAAAGGATTAATCTCTGAAAAAGAATATATTGAAATAGAAAAATATGCACTCGAAATTTTTAAAAGAGGCAGTGATATTGCTCATAAACACGGGCTTATTTTAGTTGACACAAAATATGAGTTTGGAAAATACAACGGTAAAATTTATTTAATTGACGAAATTCATACACCCGACTCATCGCGTTATTTTTATTCAGATGGTTATGAAGAAAGGTTTGCTAAAAACGAAGCTCAAAAACAACTCTCAAAAGAATTTGTACGCGAATGGCTTATGGATAACGGATTTCAAGGTCAACACGGGCAGCAAGTTCCAGAAATGAGCGAAGAATGGGTAAATCAAATTTCTGAAAGATATATCGAGCTATACGAAAAAATTACCGGCGAAAAATTTGTAAAAGTTAACACTTCTGATATTAATAATAGGATTGAGAAAAATATTTTAAATTTCTTGTCAAATTACAAGAAATAAAAACTAAAAAAGATGGCGGATAAAGCCCGCTATGACGTGTACTAGAACAGCAAATAATATTCTTATAACATTTTAAATATTCTATTCCAAATAAATGATTTTTGTTTATTGTTATTTCCTATTGAGAATAAAACAAAATTTGCCTTGCCAATTATATGATTTTCGGGAACAAAACCCCAATATCTGCTATCTTTTCCATTATCACGGTTATCGTCTAACATAAAGTAATAATTCATTTTAAAAGTGTATTTTGTTGTTTCAATATTATTAATATACACTTTTTGAGCTTTTATTTCTAATTTGTTATTTTCATAATCAACTATTATAACTTTATAAATATCAATATTTTTGTAGTCAATTATAAAAGAGCTGTCTTTTGCAGGAACAACAACAGGTCCAAAGTAATCTAAATTCCAGTTATAATTTTCGCTTTGAGGGAAAAATAAAGTTGATTCAGCTCCTCTTCGCAATTTAATTAAATTAATATTTTTTACCAAGCTATCTTTAGTTAGTTCATTTGCAATTTGTTTTGTAATAAAAAAATCATAAACATTAGAACTGTCAATAGCACCTCCTTCGTTTATTTGATATTTGTTAAAATTTTTTTTATTAAGTTTGGCGACAGATGAAATTCTATATCTGTACTTATTGTTATTTTCAATATCAAAACAAGAACCATTAATAAAAACCTTTTTATCGACAATATTTAAGGTGTCGCCCGGAAGTGCAACACACCGCTTAAAACAAGTATTTTTATTATTTATGCAAACACCTTTATCGAATGGATAATTAAAAAATATTAAATCATTTCTTGATATCCCTGAAAATCCGGGGAACCTGAAATATTTAAAATCAGCATTTACAGTATCATTTATAAATGGAACAACTATCCTCGAACCAAATCCTAATTTGTTTACAACAATATAATCACCTGCAAATAATGTCCCTTCCATTTTTGAATCGGAAACAACATACGATTGAAAAGCAAAAATTCTGATTAGAAAAATTAAAATAAAAGCTATTAAAAAAGCTTTAAACCACTCAAGTTTTGCACTTTTTTTCTTTTCAGGAATGTTATTATTTATTTTCTTTTTCATTTATTCATGTTACGCAAAAAACAAATATGCCATTAATTTCACGAATAACGACAAAAAATAAAAATATTAATTCGTGTAATTCGTAGTAAAAGAAATTCTGCGAAACATCAATTAATAAAACGGAACATTCTGTTCCATCTTATTTTACTAAAAAAGCTTTTATCTTTATCAAGCGATAACCACACAAATACAGCTTTTCCAACAATATGGTCTTCGGGAACAAAACCCCAGAAACGTCCATCTTGAGAATTATGACGGTTATCTCCCATCATAAAATAATAATCCATTTTAAAAGTATATGTTGATGCTTCTTTTCCGTTGATAAAAATTTTATTATCTTTTAAATGCAAAACATTTTCTTCATAAACATCTATCAACCGTTGATAAATTGGCAAGTTTTTTAAAGTTAAATTAACAGTCTTGCCTTTTTTAGGTAAAGTTAAGGGACCAAAATTATCGCGGCAATAACAAATTGTACTATCCTGAGGAAAAACATCTTCACGTTCTTTTATTTCAGCTATTTCAACAGAAATTACGTTTGGGAACGAACGAATAGTTTTTGCATTTTCTTCGGTTAAAGGGATAATATAATGCACAGTGTTTTTATGGGTTACTGTATCAATAAAATTCGCTTGAGTCATTTGCGAGAAACCAATATCATCGTTAGAAATATTTAATCGTTCCAAATTTTTTGGATTAAGAGTTAACCCATCTGTAATTACTTCGTAATTATATTGCATTTGTTCGAAATGCTCTTGTTTTTGTCCATTTATATATACTTGAGTATGTTTAACTTCAATAATATCACCTGGTACAGCAACACATCTTTTAATATAATTTTCTTGCTTATCAACTGGTCTATAAATAATATCGCCGAAATTTAATTTATCATCCCAAATTCTTTCGCGACCATAACGGCGACACAAATCATAATAACTTTCGTTTTGACGTTTTAATGCGACTGTATCACCCTCCGGAAAATTAAATACAACTATATCGTTACGTTTTACATTTCCAAATCCAATTAATCTTTTATAAGGCCATTTAATCCATTCAACAAAAGAACGGCGGGTTTCGCTAAAAGGCATAGTGTGATGAACAAAAGGAAAAGATAAAGGAGTATTTGGCAATTTTGGACCATAACTAACTTTACTAACGAATAAATAATCGCCTACGAGCATAGTTTTTTCCATCGAAGATGTTGGAATGGTATATGCTTCTATAAAAAACATTCTGATTAAAGTTGCAGCCACTACTGCAAAAATAATTGCGTCAACCCATTCAATAATTTTACCGGGTTTTTTACCACGTTTTTTCCAAAACGACCAGTTTACTTTTTTTGAAATATAAATATCATATAATACAGGTAATCCAATAAATAGCCAATAATTGCCAATCCAAATTACCCATGGGATAAAAATTAACAAAGCAATAATAAATTTAACCCATTTGTTTTTAAGAAACTGAAAATATTTACTCATAATATATGATTTTAAACTATTGTGTTATATAAGTCGGACATGGTAAAAATTCCTTTTTTATTATAAAATGTTTCGGCTGCCAAAATTGCTCCTTTTGCAAAATTTTTTCGATTCTTTGCAGTGTGTTTAATTTCGATAATATCGGCATTTGATTCAAAAATAAGAGCATGAATGCCCGTAGTGTCATCAATACGTTTAGAAGATATTGGGAGATAATTGTTATCACAATTATCAGGTTTCTTCCAGTCTTTATATTTTTGCAGAAATGGCAATATATTATTGGCAAGTGAAATTGCTGTACCACTGGGGCTATCGAGCTTTTGTGTGTGATGTGTTTCTTCAATTTTAACATTATAACCTGATAATTCATTTAATATTTTTGATGCGTATTTTGCAATCTCAGTATAAATATAAACTCCAATGCTAAAATTAGATGAATAAAATAATGTTCCATTATGTTTTGAACAGAAGTTTTTAACATTATCAAGTTCAGAATACCAACCTGTTGTTCCACAAACAATTGGAACTTTATTTTCGAAACAAGTTAAAATATTTTTTACAGCTGACAAGGGATTTGTAAATTCAATTGCGACATCGGTATTTGATGAATTTATTTTTTCAACTTCATTAACATTTTCAAAATCAATTATGTATGAAATAGTATGAGCATTTTGAGTTGCATATAACTCAATTTCTTTTCCCATTTTTCCATAACCAATAATTGCAATTCTCATTAAAAATAATATTTCGCTAAAAATAAAAAAAAGGGAAGCAATAAATGCTTCCCAAATATATAAAATATGTTAATTGTTATTTACTTTTAACAGTTTTTACAATTGTAGCAAATGCTTCGGGGTTATTCATAGCTAAATCGGCAAGAGCTTTTCGGTTTATTTCTACGCCCTTTTTATGAATTGCTCCCATAAATTCGGAATACGACATTCCTTGTTCACGAACTGCGGCATTAATTCTTTGAATCCATAATGCACGAAACTCAATTTTTTTCTTACGACGGTCGCGGTATGCATAACCCTGACCTTTTTCCCAAGAATTTTTGGCAACTGTCCAAACATTTTTTCTTGACCCAAAACTTCCTTTGGTACGTTTTAGGATTTTTTTTCTGCGTTCTCTTGAGGCTACAGAATTTACTGAACGTGGCATAATTTCCTCCTTTTTTTTGAATGGTTAGCGTTCTGTTTCAGAAGCTTTTTTGCTAATTCATTCTGTTAAACAATTTAATTTAGATAGTGTCTGTCTATAAAGTCCGCTGACTGCGTTATGCTCGTTTTGAAAACAGTCATTTACATTAGTAAACTCCTTGATTTTCAAAACTTCGCAAGCCTTGTCATCGAACTTTATATTCCAGACTCTCGACTTTATGGACAAGCACTAGATATTTAATAAATGCTCCACATGTTGTTGATTTGCACTATTAATAATAGCAAAATGACCAAGATTTCTTTTACGTTTCTTTGATTTCTTAGTAAGAATGTGGCTTTTATAAGCATGTTTCCGTTTAATTTTACCGGAACCGGTTAACGCAAATCTTTTTTTTGCACCGGAATTTGTCTTCATCTTTGGCATCTTTCTTTCTTTTTTATATTTATCAAACTTTCTTTTTTGTAGATTTTGGAGCTAACATAATTATCATTCGTTTCCCTTCGAGTTTTGGTTCTTGTTCTACTTTTGCATATTCTTCGAGGTCTTTAACAAACCTTTTTAATATTTCTTCACCTTGTTCTTTATAAAGAATAGACCTTCCTCTGAAAAAAACATAAGCTTTAACTTTTGCACCACCTTTTATGAAATTAATTGCATGATTTAGCTTAAAATTATAATCATGTTCATCGGTATTTGGTCCAAACCTAATTTCTTTAATTATTACTTTAAGCGTTTTAGCTTTAATTTCTTTGTTTTTCTTTTTTTGCTGATACAAAAACTTTTGCAAATCAACTATTTTACATACAGGCGGTTCAGCAGTTGGTGAAATTTCAACTAAATCTAAATTCATATCATCTGCTAATCTAAGTGCATCTTGTATCGAAAAAATGCCTTGATTTTCAATATTTTCACCTACAAGGCGAACTACTTTAGCACGAATTCTTTCGTTGGTTGCAAAATAAAGTTCATCGGATTCTCTTTTACGACCTCTAAAATTGCGATTAAATGGCTCAGCTATAACTCTTTTCCTCCTTTTGTTTAATTAGTGTTTGTCCATAATGTCCGATTTACTCATACCTTTTTTATATTTTTAAAGGTATTCGTGAGATCGCTTCGCTAAGTTCTACGTTATTCTCATTTTTAAAATCAGTCATTTACTTCAGTAAACTCCTGATATTTAAAAATTTCGAATGCCTTGAACTCGAACATTCTGAATCAAACACTGAATTTATAAATATACTCTAATTAATTTATTTCTTTTAAAGTCTCTTTGATTTCCGATTGTAAAAGTTCAGCAAATTCGGCTACTTTCATACTACCTTTATCACCATCGCCTTGTTTACGAACAGCAATAGTTTCGGTTTGTTCTTCTTTTTCGCCTACAATAAGCAGATAAGGAATTCGTTTCAACTCATTATCTCTTATCTTTTTACCTATCTTTTCGTTTCGGTCGTCAATTAGGGTGCGAATATCGTAATTATTTAGCAAACTTTCAACTTTTTTTGCATATTCGTTAAATTTTTCGCTAATTGGCAGTATTACAACTTGTTCGGAAGTCAACCATAAAGGAAATTTACCGGCAGTGTGTTCAATTAGTACTGCAACAAACCGTTCCATCGAACCAAAAGGTGCGCGATGAATCATTACAGGACGATGTTTTACATTATCGTTTCCCATATATTCCAATTCGAAACGTTCGGGTAAATTATAATCAACTTGTATTGTTCCTAATTGCCATTTTCGTCCCAAAGCATCTTTTACAATAAAGTCGAGTTTAGGACCATAAAAAGCTGCTTCGCCAATTTCGACTACAGTTTTTAAATTTTTCTCGGCTGCTGCTTCAACAATTGCATCTTCGGCTTTTTTCCAATTCTCGTCGCTTCCAATATATTTCTCTTTGTTATTTGGGTCGCGTAACGAAATCTGACTTATAAAATCTTTAAAATCTAGAGTTTTAAAAATATATAAAACAATATCTATAACTTTTAAAAATTCTTCTTTTAACTGGTCGGGACGGCAAAATATATGAGCATCGTCTTGTGTGAAACTTCTGACGCGTGTAAGTCCATGCAATTCACCACTTTGTTCGTAACGGTAAACTGTTCCAAATTCAGCTAATCTTAAAGGTAAATCGCGGTACGAACGTGGTTTAAATTTATATATTTCGCAGTGATGAGGGCAATTCATTGGCTTTAGCAAAAATTCCTCGTTTTCGTCGGGTGTATGAATTGGCTGAAATGAATCCTGACCATATTTTGCATAATGTCCGGAAGTAACATAAAGTTCTTTTTGTCCGATATGTGGTGTAATTACAGGCAAATAGCCATATTTTTTTTGTACTTTTTTAAGAAATTGTTCAAGACGTTCGCGTAAGGCAGCACCTTTAGGTAACCAAATTGGTAACCCTGCTCCTACTTTTGCTGAAAACATAAAAAGTTCGAGGTCTTTTCCAATTCTGCGGTGGTCGCGTTTTTTGGCTTCTTCGATAAACACAAGATACTCTTCGAGCAGCTTTTGTTTTGGGAATGTTATTCCGTATATTCGTGTAAGTTGTTTGTTTTTTTCGTTTCCACGCCAGTATGCACCTGCAAGCGTTAAAATTTTTACTGATTTAATATATCCGGTATTTGGCAAATGCGGACCACGGCATAAATCAGTAAATTTTCCTTGTTTGTATAGTGTTATTGTACCGTCTTCTAATTCGCTGATAAGTTCGAGTTTTAAATTATCGTTCTTTTTAGTAAACAGCGAAATAGCTTCGGCTTTTGAAATATCTTCACGAATTATTGGATTTTTTTGTTGCGAAAGTTCAATAATTTTTTGTTCTAACTTTTGAAAATCACCATCGGTAAGTGTAATACCTTCGGGTAAATCAACATCATAATAAAAACCATTATCAATTACAGGTCCAATCCCAAATTTAGTTCCCGGATAAAAATATTCGATTGCTTCGGCTAATATATGTGCCGAACTGTGCCAAAAGGCATGCTTTCCTTCTGGAGCGTCCCATTTATGAAACTTAACTGTTGAGTCGGAATTAATAGAACGCGAAATATCCCAAAGCTCATTATTAACGGTTACAGAAAGGATTTCCTGTGCCAAACCGTTACTTATGCTTTTTGCAATATCAAAACCGCAAACACCGCTTTCGTATTCTCTTACTTTATTATCGGGAAAAGTAATTTTTATCATTTTTTTTAATTTTCGAGGTGCAAAGATATTAAATAGTTATAAATGCACAATAAAAATTATAAGGAATTTAAATTAAGTAGTGTCTGTCTATAATGTCCGATTTTTTCGTTATGCTTGTTTTGAAAACAGTCATTTACATAAGTAAACTCCTTGGTTTTCAAAACTTCGCAAGCCTCAAACTCGAACATTATAAATCAGACACAGAGTTTATAGACAGACTCTAAGTAGTGTCCGTCCATAAAGTCAAAGATTTTCAAAAATGAAAGCCCAAAACCTCAAGACTCAAGTCTCAAATCCCAAGCCCCAAACTTGGAATTTGGGATTTGGAATTTGGAGCTTTATACTATTATTACGATATTATAGACAAGCACTAAGTAGTCGAACCTTAAAAAACCTTTTCTGAAATTACAATCTTTGTGTATTTCATCCGATTGCTATCGGATTTTGATATTTTTTTATTTTTCTTTTTTTGTTCTCTGTGTCTTCTCTGTGAGCCTCTGTGTAAGAAAAAAGTTACACAGAGAAAATTCAACTCTTGATTTGCATAATACATATATCTTTAACGGGGTAAAGTTATCTATTAATCCTTAACACATCGCACAGAAAAACCATCTACTTCAGTGCTGCTGCCTCTATCCACATTGCTGAGATTGTAGCTCATGCCCCGGTTCCAGGCAACGTCTGTAGTGCTCTCGGTAGAACTCCACCAGAAGCCGTAGCTTCCAAGGCTGTAGAATGCACCATTGTCGTAACGGTTGCCACCCGGAAGAGCTGTAAAACCCGTTTCATTGGTTGCTCCTGCATTAGGGCTTTGCCAATGGGTTGTGCCTGTTTCTTTAAGTTTACCGCCGGCAACACTTTCGCCTCCCAAATAGGTTGTAAGTGTTGTCCACTCGGCATCGGAAGGCACATGCCAGCCAGTTGGGCAAATATTATGTGTATCGGTAACAGCATACCAATTGTAAAGCCTACCGTATGTATTGGCATTAGAAGGCGTGTTGCTGTAATTGCAGTAAGCCCCTGTTGATAGATTACTCCAAGTTGTGCTATTTGTTATATTTGGAATAGCTGTATTATCACTGTATTTCGTGGTCTTCAGGTTTTCTTTCATCCAGCATTGGCCACCTATGCTTACGGTGTTGTAGGTGTTGCTATTTATGTCGGTAATAGTGCTTGTTCCACATATAAACGGGTTTGATGCTACCTGGTAAAAAATAATACTGTCAATTGCAGATACAGCCCGCTGATACACTACTGTCCCCGATTTGTATATATACAAAGTGTCCTGTGAAACAGCTACTATGCTTACAAATAATAATGCTGCAATAATTGTAATGATTTTTTTCATTTTTTATTTCCTCCTTTATTTTAAAAATTTAAAGATTTCAATTTTTTCGTTACTTTGTAAACGGCATACATATAAACCCTTAGACAATTGTGATACAGGGATTAATGCATGGTTTGTCCCGTTTTTGCTTATTATCGTTTGTTGGTGCAAAACCTTGCCCTGCACATCGATAATTTCTACCTGAACGTTCCATGCTTTTATTGATTCATAACTAATTTGTAGTTGGTCAATTACAGGATTAGGATAGAGTATTATGCTGCTGTTTTCCTGGATGCCAACCTGTGAAACATTAGTTGTTAAGTCAATAAAATTCAGGTAACGAATATCGCTTAACGCAAAAGTGTTCGTACTCCCATCGGTTTTTTTTACTGTCATGTTTCCAGTGGGAAAGGTTAATTTTCTAATGCTGCTTAATGTGTATGGGGTTTGTATTCCGCTATGCTCCTTCACATATAGAGTGCTTTGGGCTTGTATCCCTGACAGTCCTATACCTAGCAAGAGTAAAGCACTTAATTTTACTTTTTTGTATCTCATTTATGTCCTCCTTTTTTAAATTTAACTGTCAAATTTAATTCTTTTTTTATTAATACACTGTTTATTTGTGTCATTTCTGTGTTTTTTCCAATTCTGACTAACGTTTTTTTAATGTCCTGATAATCAACTCATTTATTTCACTGTCCGCATCTCCTTTTTGCATCTTTTTCGACCCGTTAGCAGGAGAAATTATTTCCGTTTTCGGAATGTGGGGAATAAACGCTAACGGTTGGCGCTTGGAAAAGCTGGGCATTTAGCCGCAGTCAGTGTCAAACCGCTAAAAAGTTTACAATTTGTTAATATTGTCAAGTTGCCCATAACTGCCCAGTTTTTACCAAACGTGTGTGTGTGCCCTGCATGAGCAGTGCACACCCGTTCCAATGCTATTAAAAAATTGCAAAAATACTAATAATTTTTATAATAGCAAACAAA
>Ga0154308_1031_pt1 | contig 26027 bp, 16 predicted proteins | sample RifGroA2_FD_105602 | JGI IMG/M metagenome (GOLD analysis project Ga0154308, IMG submission 105602) | Bacteroidetes bacterium GWA2_32_17
ATTTGAGACTTGAGTCTTGAGGTTTTGGGCTTTCATTTTTGAAAATCTTTGACTTTATGGACGGACACTAATTAGTGTCTGTCTATAAAGCCAGTGTCTGATTCATAATGTTCGAGTTCAAGGCATTCGAAGTTTTGAAAACCTCACTGCCATTGTTTGTGTCCTCACAAACAATGACGGAATGACCCGTAGCGAAACGTACTGGGGCATAACGCAAAAATCGGACATTATGGACAGACACTAATTAAAATGCCCCCATCAATAAATTAATATCTTGGGCTGGGAGCGAAAATCGTTTGCCAATATATTGATTTGTAAGTGTTCCGTTAAAAACATACAAACCGTGCCTGAAACCAATATTTTGTTTCGCAAAATTATTAATTGAGCCAGCTTTACCCATTTCGAGAATTAATGGAGCAAAAATATTACTTAAAGCATAAGAAGCTGTACGTGCAACACGCGAAGGGATATTTGGAACACAATAATGGACAACACCATGCTTTACAAATACAGGATTTGAGTGAGTAGTAAGTCTTGAAGTTTCGATACAACCACCTTGGTCAATGCTAATATCAATAATTACACTTCCTTTTTTCATTAATTTAACCATATCTTCGCTAACAAAATAATTTGAAGTTTTTTCAATAATTCTAATAGCACCAATTACTACATCGGCTGATTTTAAAGCATTTACGAGCACAATTTGATGAAGCACAGAAGTATAAATATTTTTTCCAAGGTTATTTTGCAAGCGTTTTAACCGCCATGTAGAAGTGTCAAAAACTTTTACAATAGCACCAAGTCCTAATGCTGTACGGGCAGCAAATTCACCAGCGGTTCCGGCACCTAAAATAACAACTTCTGATGGATTAACTCCTGTAATACCACCGAGCATTTCGCCTTTACCATTATGCACATTACTTAAATATTCGGCAGCCGTTAAAATCGAAGAACTTCCTGCTATTTCGCTCATTGAACGAACAATAGGATAGCAGTCGTTATCATCTTTAAGAAATTCGAAACCCAAACAACTAAGTTTCTTTTTGGTTAAACGACGAATATATTCTGCATTTTGTGTTGCAATATTTAAAGTAGAAATAATTAATTGGTTATTTTTTGTAAGTCCAATTTCGGCATCGGAAAGCGGAGCAACTTTAAGTAAAATATCGCTTCTAAAAACCTCTTCTTTAGTATTTACAATACGAGCTCCTGATTCGCTGTAATTATTATCGCTGAAATTTGCAGCATTACCGGCATTTGATTGTACAATTATTTCGTGTCCATTATTGATTAGTAGTTCAACAGTAATCGGAGTTAAGCCAACTCTGTTCTCGTTTCTTTCTTCTTCTAAAGGAATGCCTATAATAAATTTTTTATGCTTGTTTTTAACAGCAAGCATTTCTTCCATTGGAATTAATTTTGTGTCTGATTGTACCGAATTTTTTGTATCGGGTTTGGAGTTTAACATAATTGTAAATTAATAAAATTAGAAAATATTTTTTTGTTTAGTGTTTTTCTGTAATATCTGTCTTTGGTTAATTTGTTTTTAGTTTATGGTTTTTGGTTTGTAGTTAGCCAAAAACCCGAAACTATAAACCCGAAACTAAAAAATTAAATTCAAAAAAACACAATTTTATAAACAAACTTTATTTAATTTATACGTACAAAGTTAATAAGCGGTTTTGTTTTTCGTCAACTTTTATATTAATTTTTTGACAATTTATAGGGAGTAATGCTTCGGCAAGCTCTGGCCACTCTATGAAACAATAATTTTCACTATTTATATATTCTTCGAAACCAATGTCAATTATTTCTTTAGTTGACGATAATCTGTAAAAATCGAAATGGAATATAGAATTATTTTCAAATGTATTGTATTCATTTACAATAGTATATGTAGGGCTTGTAACATTTGACATACAATTTAATTGCTTACAAATTTCTTTAATTAATGTAGTTTTACCTGCTCCCATTTCGGTATAAAAAGCAACAATTTTATTGTTCCCGATATTTTGCAATACCCAAGCAGCAGCTTCATTTAACTCTTCTAATGATTTTACTTTAAACGAAATCATTTTTTTGGACTTAATGTAACAACTGGTATCAACATTTCTTCGAGACTTACGCCACCGTGCTGAAAAGTATTTTTATAATATTTTACGTAATAATTAAAATTATTTGGATAAGCAAAAAAATCGTTACTACAAGCAAAAATGTATGTAGAACTTAAAGTGGATTTTGGTAAATATGCTTTTGCAGGGTCGGTAATTTCGAAAACCTCGCGTTGCTGATAATTCAGATTTCTGCCTTGTTTATATCGTAAATTGACAGTAGTTTCGCGGTCGCCAATTACTTTAACAGGTTTATCAATTTTTACAGAACCGTGGTCGGTTGTTAGAACAACGGATATATTATTTTCTGATAGCAATTGTAATAATTCGAATAAAGGACTATGTTCGAACCATGAAATTGCTAACGAACGAAACGCCGACTCGTCCTCGGCAAGTTCGCGAATCAAATTTGATTCGGTTCGGGAATGTGAAAGAATATCAACAAAATTAAAAACTACAACGCCTAATTTATGATTTTTAATGTTGTGAAATGTTTCTATTAATTGCTTACCTTGAAAATTGTTTAAAATTTTAGCGTAAAATATTGATTCTGTGCGTCCCATGCGAGAATGTTGTTTTTTAAGCAGTTCTTCTTCGTGCATATTTTTACCACCTTCTTCATCGTCGTTTAGCCAAATATCGGGAAAATGTTTGTCAATTTCGGAAGGCATTAATCCTGCAAACATTGCATTTCGAGAATATTGAGTGCTTGTTGGTAAAATTGAGCAAAAAATATCGTCGTCGGTAACATTAAAAAGAGCATGAATTTTTTCTTCAATAACTTTCCAATGGTCTAACCTTAAGTTATCTACAAGAATCACAAAAACCTGCTTGCCCTCGTCGAGAAGAGGATAAACTTTTTGCTTAAAAATACCTGGTGATAAAAGTGGTTTGTTTTGATTTTTTTGTTCAAACCATTTTAAATAATTGTTTTTAATAAACTTTGTAAACGAAGCATTTGCTTCATTTTTCTGCATTTTTAAAATCTCATCTAATGCGTGGTCGTTATTTTTATCTAACTCTAACTCCCAATAGACAAGAGTTTTATATACGTTTTTCCAATCTTCAAAACTACTTGCAAACGAAATTTCCTGTGTTAATTTATTAAATTGGATTTGATATTTATGTGTTATATTTTCAGATATAAGCCGCTTATTATCAATATTTTTCTTAATCGCTAATAAAACCTGATTAGGATTAACGGGTTTAATTAAATAATCGGCTATTTTAGAGCCAATTGCCTGTTCCATAATATTTTCCTCTTCGCTTTTAGTAACCATTATTACTGGAACTATTGGGTCTATTTTTTTTATTTCGTCTAAAACTTGCAAACCGCTTAATCCGGGCATATTTTCGTCGAGTAGTATTAAATCGAAATTCTCAGATTTAACTAACAAAATAGCATCATCGCCATTATTTGCAGTTTTTACCGAATAACCTTTTTCTTCTAAAAAAATTATATAAGGACGAAGCAAATCAATTTCGTCATCAGTCCAAAGTAAATTGGCTTTTATTGTTTTATCTGTCATGTGAATTAATTGTAGAAATTTATCCTTTTATTCATTTGGTAATAAGGCAAATAGTTCATTAACTAGAGTTTTTTGCCCTTCTTTAAATATGTTAACACAATTAAAATTTATTAATACACCTTTAGGTTTCTTTAACATTTTCATGTAGGTCAATAAAATAGCATCATGTATTGGAAGTAATCCATCTATTGATTTTAATTCAACACATAAAATATCTTCAAATAGTGTTAACTTGCAATAGTAATCTATATTAAAAATAAATAACATAAAACATTTAACATATAACATAAAACATTTAACATATAACATAAAACATTTAACATATAACATAAAACATTTAACATATAACATAAAACATTTAACATATAACATAAAACAAGAAATGACTAAGTGTTTTTCCCTGATTTGTTTTTACGCAACGAGAACTCAATCAATCTGTCTTCTAATTTATCTTTTATATTCGTGTTCATACTTAAAAAATTTATCATTTTTTGTTAAGTGTAATATGTTTTAATAATCTATATTAAAAATAAATAACATAAAACATAAAACAAGAAATGACTAAGTGTTTTTCCTTGATTTGTTTTTACGTAACAAGAACTCAATCAATCTGTCTTCTAATTCATATTTTATATTCGTGTTCATACTTAAAAATTTATCATTTTTTGTTAAGTGTTATATGTTTTAATAATCTATATTAAAAATAAATAACATAAAACAAGAAATGACTAAGTGTTTTTCCCTGATTTGTTTTTACGTGCAGTTTCTATGCTTTTTACAAAAATTGAAATCAACTCTTTACATTCAGTTATTGCTTTATCAACTTTTGTTATGTCATTAACAAGTGGTTTTCTGCTAATTATTTTTAAAGCAATAAGCGTTTCTTTCAATTCCTTTAGACATATTTTCATCTTATGAATGAAATCATCACGTGACTCAGCAACCTGCGCTTCACCATAATTAAACGCGAGTGATGTTCCGCAACGTATAAGCTGCCCTCCAATATGATTTCCTGCACGCGTATTCGGCAGTTTTTCAACAATATCAATAATAAGCAACGAGAACTCAATCAATCTGTCTTCTAAGTCATATTTTATATTCGTGTTCATACTTAAAAATTTATCATTTTTTGTTAAGTGTTATATGTTTTAATAATCTATATTAAAAATAAATAACATAAAACAAGAAATGACTAAGTGTTTTTCCCTGATTTGTTTTTACGTGCAGTTTCTATGCTTTTTACAAAAATTGAAATCAACTCTTTACATTCAGTTATTGCTTTATCAACTTTTGTTATGTCATTAACAAGTGGTTTTCTGCTAATTATTTTTAAAGCAATAAGCGTTTCTTTCAATTCCTTTAGACATATTTTCATCTTATGAATGAAATCATCACGTGACTCAGCAACCTGCGCTTCACCATAATTAAACGCGAGTGATGTTCCGCAACGTATAAGCTGCCCTCCAATATGATTTCCTGCACGCGTATTCGGCAGTTTTTCAACAATATCAATAATAAGCAACGAGAACTCAATCAATCTGTCTTCTAAGTCATATTTTATATTCGTGTTCATACTTAAAAATTTATCATTTTTTGTTAAGTGTTATATGTTTTAATAATATAGATTATTTATGCAGTTAGACACTAGTACATCCAAACGTAATTCAGTATCTAATTCCAATCCTTTATATTCCAATGGAACCCATAATTGCTGATTGTATTTTAAACCATTTAAAGCCAATTCTCTGATAAAGTATTTTTCGTATACACTTTTTAACAAGCCAGGACCAAGTTGTTTATGAACCTCAATAGCACAACCAATTACTTTATAAGTTAATTCAGTTATATATTTTTTTGTTATTTTTATTTTCATCTTTAATTTTTTACCACATAGACACATATACTTTGAATGGCTTAAATTTATACATTTTTCAAATGGTAATCAGTAAACAGTAATCGGTAATCAGTTAGAACACACCGATTACTGAACACCTATAACTGATTACTAAACGTACAATTTTATCCCGTTTTTAGTATATGTGCCTATTGTGGTTTAATTAATTTTGTTTTTATTAGTATTAAAAATTATCATATTTTCAACCTTTAATTTTTATCTGTCATTTATTTTTCGAGGTATTTTTTTGTAAAAAACTTTTGATATCTGTCAATATCTTTGTTGGTTTGCAATGCTTCTATGTTTTTTTCTGAAATTACAAAAAACTGATATTGTCGTTCATCTATCAATTTAAAAACAACATCTTTATGTTTATTCACAGATTTATAATATTTTACTGCATCATTTTTTGAAGAAAATGGACTTACTTTAATTAACTGATATCTTTCGTTCCATGTTCCGGTTGAAATTTCGAAATTAAACATACTGAAATAATCAATATTATAACCAAACAAATTGTATTTTAACCGATAAATATCGGCATTTTTATCTAATAATATAACAAAATACTGTTTGTCGGTTTCATCAATTTTATATAATTCATCAACTATTTCGGTTTTATTTTCTACAATATTTTGCTCATTGTTTTTTGGAACAGAATCTGTTTTATTGTTTTCAATAGTTTTGTTTGCCAGATAAGAGTAATCGCCTTTTGAAACATAAGCAAGAATATTTTCGGCAGTATTTTTTTCTTCAGTACCCGGATAGTGTGTTATAATATCACTTAAAGAATTTTTTAAACCATTAACATCGCCAGTTCCACCGGTTGATAAAGCTTTTAGCAAATCGAACTTTGCAACGATATGATTATTTGAATATAGCGAATCGGCAACTTTACAATAACTAAAAACATTCAAATAATTTTTATTTGTAAATTCCTGATATGCCATACTGTATAATTCATTTACTTTTTCTTTTCTTTCGTGCAATTCTTTCAAATAATTTGGATTAGAAAGTATATGAGCGTAATTACTTTCGGGAAACTCGGTTAAGATAAGATTTTTATATTTATTTGCCTGAGCATCATTATTTAATTCAATATTCATTTTATATAAATAATAGTACGACAATAATTTGTACTTTGTTTTTGGAAATCTTGTGTTTAATGTTTCAAATTGAGCAATAGCCATTGGCAAATTTTTCAATTTGTTTAAATAGGTTTCGCCTGAATTAAAATACGCATCTTCAATTTTCTTATTCGAAACAAGAAGAAGAGAATCGGTAAGTGGTATATTTTGAAGATAGAACTCGCGATTTTTAGGGTCGGTAATAGCAGGTTTAGATGATAAGTCGGAAACTGTATCATTTTCTTCGGTTGGAGTTAAATTAATTATTGCTTTATTTTTACGGCGCCAATCGTCTTCGAGTTTTCTGTTTCCCCACTTCTTTTTAAATTCCGACATACCAAAGCTAAGTGTAGCAGGGTTATAAAAGTACCACTTTCCGCTTGCGTTTGGATTCAAATTTTGGTTTTGCTGGTTTTGTTGAAAGAGCATTGAATTTATTTGTTGTTGTTGTTCTTCCTGTTTCTTTCTTTCCTCTTCTTTTATCACCTCTTGTATTAAATTATCAATAAACTTGTTACGGTCTTTTTCGTTCATTGTGGCAATTTTTTGTAAGCTGTCTTCGTCTTGAATTGTTAAAAGACTTTTTACAAGTTCGGTAAGGTTTTTAGATTTTGCTTCAACAGCATTGTAATCGGAATATTTTGGGTCGAGAAATGCCATTGTAGAATCGTAATAATTTTGTGATAAAATATATTTTTGCTTTACAAAATAAATATCGGCAATAGACAGAAACGAAAGTGCTCTTTGTTGTGAATTACTAACACTGGTTGACGCAGACAGCTTATAGTTTTCTAATGCCATGTCAATTTTATTCTCTTTTTGGTACAAATTTCCTATTGCGTAATAAATTTGGTCGCGGTAATCAATATTTTTATCATCTTTAATCATTTTTGTTAATTGTTTTCTGATTTGGTCGGCATTTCCTGAGCCCATATCGAAACATATTGCACGATTAATTTGTGCATTAAAAATCATTTCATAAGGGGGATTGCACTTTGTTACAAGTGTATAAACATCAGATGCATTTGAATATTGTTGGGATTTCTGATAAAGCTGTGCAAGTATGAAATAATAACGGGCTTTTTCTTTCTTTTTGCGGGTAACTGTAATAGCTGTTTTGAGTTTTGGTATTGCATCTTCGTATTTTTTTTGTTTTATATAAAGGTCGGCATAAGAAAGTGTCAGGTCTTTAAATAATCGTTTTGGGAATTCTTTTTCGCCTTCAACTCTATCTAATATTGTTTTTGAATCGCCGTATTTTTTCATTTCGTTATATGTTCTTGCTAACCAAATACTTGCATCGAACATTATTTCTTCATTGGTATATTCTCTTATAATATATTCAAAAGCTTCTTCGGCACCATATAAATCGTTATTTACAAGTTTGCTTTTACCAGTTAAAAACCAGCTATCGTCAATCCAATTGCAATATTCCGTTTTATTATAAAATGCTTTTTGTTTTTTGGATAAATTACCTCCTTTACGTTTTGGACGAGCTGTAATTGAGTGTAATTTAATTACTTTAGCCGATTTATCTAATGCAGTTTGCATTTCGGTTGCTGCTGATTTTGCAGCAGTTTGATTACTTATTGGAAATACCGGTAAAATATTCGTAAAATCGTCTTTAATTGAATTGGATATTTTTTTATTTCCTTGCTTAAAAGCTTCCCTTCCATTAAAATAAGCATTGTAATGTGCTGTTAAATTATGATAAGCTCTTGAAGTTGTAATGTTTTTTGTTCTTGCACAAGACAATGCTACAAACAAAATAAAAATAAGATAATATGTTGATTTCCAGTTTTTCAATTTTATATATCTTGTTTAAGCAAATTTATATAAAAACCCAATAATGAAAAGCAGTTGCCACGAATTACACTAATTTTTAATAACAAAAAAACAGAACAATGAAAAGCAGTTGCCACGAATTACACTAATTTTTAATAACAAAAAAAACAGAACAATGAAAAGCAGTTGCCACGAAATTACACTAATTTTTAATAACAAAAAAACAGAGAATAAGAATTATCGTTAATTAGTGCCTGTCCATATAGTCAGTGTCTGATTCATAATGTTCGAGTTTGAGGCTTGCGAAGTTTTGAAAACCAAGGAGTTTACTTATGTAAATGACTGTTTTCAAAACAAGCATAACGAAAAAATCGGACATTATGGACAGACACTAATTAGTGGCTGATTATATGTATTACTTATTAATAGCAAATTTATTGTTTTTTTTTATTATTTTCATTTTATTGCGATAAAGTAAATCTAATACTAATTCCAATATTTGAATTATATGTATTAAAACTTGTTGATATTTTTGGTTTACGTACATTTCTATCATAGAATAATTGTAAGGTAAAACTTGGACCTAACTGATAATCGGCAGTAATTTTAATTGTAATTAATTGTTGTCCGGCAGTAATTTGATTGTACCCACCAGTTTGATCCATTTCAAGTTTACGTATTATTGTAAAATCATTTCTGATTGACAAGTCGGCTCTAAGGTTTAAGTCGCTTTTAAAGGTTTTTGAATTAATCTGGAAAGTAAGGTCTTTTAAGCGGTACCCTGTTCCAAAAATAAATTCCTTAGATTGCATTTCAGTTATCTGATTGTTTGATAAACTAAAGGAAAGGTTACGGCTGCGTTTCATTTCAAATTTAGCAATTACGCTGTTAACTAAAGTACCGTCGAAACTAAACAAGGGGCTAAATTGCTCAGAAATTGAAACGCCATTTATTTCGCGTTGAGGTACAAAATTTCCAAGTGTATAACGAACCCAGCTAAAACCATCATTTTTAAATTGGTCTTGATCAAAATCGAGACTTGTATTGTACGAATTAACGCTATAGGTTGAACGATAACTATGTGCAAATGTGAGTGTTCTAAAATATTTTTTTATTAGTTTAATATTAGTTAATCCGTTATAATTAATGCTCCAGTTAGGACTCATGCTTAATATTCCGGGAAACGAAGTAAGTGCAATATGGTCGGGACTTCTGCCTGAATATGCAGCTAAAAATGCAGGAATTAATACATCTTGCGAAACTGGTCCATAGCCATCGGGAAAACCTGTTGTGTCAATTAATGCAGTGTAATTATTATCAATGGCAGATTGACTTTCGAGACGTTTGTTTGCAAATCGTGTTGCAATTCTAAATCTAAAATCTTTAAAATCATCAAAATTTTTAGAATTATAATATTTATCGAATTTTTCAAATGTTGTGTTAAAGGTGTTATAAGTCATGCTAAAGCTACCACTTGTTTGGTTTCCAAATCTTTCAAATTTTTGTGTTGTGTCATTATAATGATAAAATTCAGAAATATTTTCGGATGTATTTCTGTTTGCTGTTACATCAATTCTCATTCCCGTAACAGGTTCAACAGTAACCCTTAAATTTAATGTTTTTGTTGTATTAAATAATGCTGATGCATTTAACAGAGGGTCTTTTGTTAACCAATTATGGTCGGCTGCAGTTTTAATACCAAACGCGGTATCCTGTATGCCGGCAATAAAACCTAATCCCGGTGCCCATCCTGTATTATGATAATTTTCCATCCCAATGAATTGTGTTTGTGGCAAATATCCGGGAAGGACTGTTCCTTTGCTTTCGGAATATGTAACATTAATATTTTTTACACACATTAGCAGCCGGGCGGTTTGTTCGAGTGCAATAATAAAAATATTATCAACTTTTTCGCGTTGTCCTGTAATAACAACAGTTACAAATTTATAGTCTTTGTCGGTTGTTACTACAACTCTGTTATCTGTAATAACTTTCACAACTGCAGTAATTTCTTTTCCTGTAGAATCGGTTAATTTAACAGTAACATCAGGTGTGGCAAGCTTATGCGAAATTGCCCTTGGAATATTTGCTTTAAAATTATAATGTACAGGAGGGTCGCCTTGTTTTGGGAAAGTTACAGTTTCTTTTTCTTTCTTTTTTGGCTTTTTGCCTTTTCCATACTTTTGGTTAATGCGTTGTAATACAGGTACTTTATTATACAAAGACAACATGTTAGCTTGACCGTTAATTTGTTTGGTATTGCTATTTTTTATAGTGTTACCAAGTTGAATTGAATCAGATAAAAATCGTGGCGAAGCAACCCACTCATAAGTTCCGCCATATCGGGCAGAAGCACTTAACCAGTTAAGTAACGGAAATTTATTAATAGGAATAGTGTAATTCAAATTAAAATTGTGGCGATAGTTGGTTGTTCTTCCGAAATTCTGAACATTGTCCCAGACTGAATCTTTCCAGTGCTGGTATTCCTGTTTATAATCCTTATCAACTCTTTGACCATACTGAACCGGCTCATCAATTTTAGCTATATTGTTTGCTGAAAAATCGAATTTAAGCGATTTAGTAAGGTCAAACTTCATATCGTATATTCTATTCCATTGAAAATCTTTTGTATATGAGGGTTTAATGATATAGTTTATACTTTCAATATTTCTTAATTGTTCTTCGCTGTAAACCCTGTCAACATCAGTCATAAACGAAAACTGCGATGGCATAAAGTAAAAATTAAAATCTTTAATTAATTTAAAAACCGGTTTACTAAGAAACTTACTGTTTTTAAAAGGAGCAACGTTTTTTGGTTGAGAATTAAAGTTATAAGTTAATGCTCCGCGTAACATTTTTTGTCTGTTATAAACTGTTGAAATATTTCTCGAATATTGTTCGCTAAATGAATAACTTACTGCAAAATTTGATACATCCCATGGTGCAGGTTTATTATTTGTAGTATTTAATTTAACATTGGTAAAATTTAAACTTTTACGACGTGTGTAATCCTGAACAATATGACGCAACGAATCTTTATCGTGTTGCGACTCTAAATTTTTTAACGAAACTTTAAGTGGTATGTCGGGGTCTAAGGGATTATACTGAGGGTTTTTAATTCCTTCGGAATATCCTATAAACATTGGAATACTAAGTTTTATTTTTTCGGGTAAAAATTTTCCTAACTCAAAATTCGATGCTAAATCGTATTGTAAAACCTGCTCTTTACTTCGTTCACTAACTTTCTTTTCTATGCTTCCAAAGCCAGGTGTGCTCGTAGCTCCCGAAAGAGTAACTGTTCCAAAATCGGCTAACTTTGCCGACATTCTTACGTTTGCTGCCCAACCGCCTTTTTCATCAAAATTTGTTAATCGTAATTCGTTTACCCAAATTTCTGCACATTTTGCCAATCCATCATCTGGTAAATTATTATTGTTTTTTGAACGATTTCGAATTCCAATCATTACAGTTCTAACATTACTTATATTTGGATTACCAACAACTGTTATTTTGTGAGAGTTATAATCAACTGGATATGGAGTTGTAAGAGTTGTGGTACTACCACCTGCTCGCATTGCATTGTTTCTTTGTTGTTTTACAGATTGCAACTCTTCGAATGCAAAATCGAACATATTTGATTCGGGCCAAACAATTTTTCGGGCTTCTTCGTCATCGTTGTTATAAGAACCTGCAGTAGTAAGAGCTAATGGAATTTCGTATTCATAATAATTATTTTGATAATCGGAACCAATTCTGATAAAAGCACAAACATCATTACTTGATATAGATTGTCCGGTCATAGCTTCAGCATGAACAAACATTTGCAAACGTTTATACTGACGAACATCAAGAGTAACATTTTTGTAAGCTGCACGGGCATCGCCATCATTTAATTCGCACACTTTTAATACCATAGCTTGTTCGTTAAGCTCACGCAATTGCGGGTTTGTTGGGTCTATAACTCTATTAACACCAGGAGGTAAAACATAATTTACAGGGGTTTTTGAGCCATTTTCTTCAATGTTTACTGCCGAAATATCGAAAGCGGTTTCATCGTACCCACCCGATTGACCGATACCACCTGCAAGAAGTGCATTGTTATATTTCCTCCATTCATCTCTTACTAAATCAAGTTTTGCAAATCGCAACACAACAAGTTCATTAAATCCACGTAAAAAAATTCTCATAAACCGAATAGATTTAAAGTCAGCAATTGAACCAATTGTTGAGTCGGGTTTATACAAAGGAATTTTAAATTGAAACCATTTTACTTTATCGCCATTTTTATTTTGCCCGGTAACCTCATCAACAATATAATTTTGTCCAATTTGCATATTGTTAGGGTGCAATAGAACTTTATACTGATAATAATTTTCAAATTCGCTTAAAGTATTATCATGGTTAATATCCTCGGTGTTAGGTATTGTAGTAGAGGCAGTTGGATATTCTTCGGGCGAAAGTTCTGTTGGCAAACTATTAGCTTCCATTCCGTTAAAATTTTTATATCGGTCTAATATACCAAGACTTAAGTTATCATAATCAGTTCCACGGCAATAATGATAATCGTCATTTGACGGGTCTTTTAAAGCGTTTAAATAAGTTGTAGAATTAGTACCATATTTAATAGCTAAAGAATCAATGTAACTAAATGTACTATACGGATTAGAATTAGAATAAAATGAATTTTCATCGTCATCAGATAAACCATCTAAACCAACATCCTGATATTTTCGCGAATTAATATCCTGATTATCAAAAGCACTAATAATAGATTGAATTACTGGAACTCTTCCCCATACAGTAGTATCAACTAAAGTTATATTTTCATCTTTAGGGAATCCATCTTCAAACGATTTTCTGCCATCGCGTAAAACATCTTCGGAAATATCGCCAATATTAAAATACAAATTACCTCCTGTACTATTCGAATCAGTGTCATAAACAAATGGGTCCATGAGCCAAAACTCTATAAATTCGATATTGGCAGCTTCAAAATCGTTACTTTCAATTTTTCGCATAATACCGCCCCAGCGTTTGTCGGGATTTAAAAGTATGCCATCAGAGTTAATATTAAGATAATCGTAATTATAAGGGCCTTTTTCATCAGGGTAATAAACTAAATTAAAAATTGTGGCATCACCGGGATATCCGTTAGGTTGTTGTTTATTAGGCCAAATTTCTTTTTCGTAAACTTGTCGGGTAAAATGGTTGATTAAATCATTTTCCAAATTAGGAGGTGTAATTGATGTATTATTTCTATAAAAAATAGATGGGTCAACAGTGTACCATGCTGTTTTAGCTCTGTTAAAACCAAATTTAATGTCTCCTACTAAATTTCCTTCGGGAAACATTCCATTTTGACCTTGAGGAGTACTTGCCAGCACCCATGAATTTGGTGAACGCAAATCAATTGAAGATTTACTTCCCTCAAAATCATCAATATAAGAAGTTCCGTCTTTAGAAATTGCTTTGCTATGACCTGGAATTAATTGTGCAAATTCACCTGTTACCATAAAAGTTGATGGTGCTTTTGTTTCGAGAAAAGGTAGTTTATCAACAAGTTTTGTTAAAAGCCGCGATTCGTTACGGTAAGTTCCATCGAGTCCCCAAATAGTATTTGAAATAGGTTCATCGCCAATATTAACTTTCTGTGTTAAAGGTCGTTCGGTTAAATTTAAAATTGTAGTACCAATATTAAAATCTTTATTAACCTGATAATTCAAATGCATTCCCATCAATGTTTTGCTTTGAATATTAAACAGCGATTGACTTTCGAGTGATATTTTAATTGGAGTACCCGATTGTAAAAGTCCCTGATTAATAATTTTAACTCTTCCTAATGTATAATCAACAGTATAATCCTGATTTTCAGTTAAAATAACACCACCCGCTGAAACCTTAACCGAACCTTGCGGAATATTCATTGCATTTAAGGCAATATCGGAACCCGAAGCTGATTTGTAGCTTCCTTTCATAAAAAATTTATTTTTTTCGGCAGCTTGCCTTGCTTTACTTTGTGTTGAATCATATAATTCGAAATATGCATACTGATCTGCAAGAGTTGCTAAATTTTGGTCGGAAGCTACCATTTTATTATATAAATAAACTCCAAATGGTTCTTTTACAGGAAATATAACTCTTCCGTTTGAAGCATTAATAGTTATTCTATCAATAAAATCGAAACGTGCATCGGGATAAGGGTCGAGATTAGAATTTAATTTATCAAGATTTAAAACTTCGATTAATGGTTTACGGTCAATTTCGCCAACTGGGACAAAGTTAATAGCAGTTCCTGTTTTGTCGTTCTGATACATAACATCGAGCTTAAAATCCTCGCTATTAACCTGATAAGCACCAATTGAATAAATGTTCTTCATCATTAAATTCCAGAAAGGACTTTTGGGAGTTAGCGAAGTTCCTTTTATCAATTTAAGAATAAGAGCATTAGGCGAAGGAATGGTATTTGAAAATTCGCCTACTTTAAAAGTTTTTCCGCCAACAGTATATTCGTATGCAATAGCCAATACTTCATCGGAATTTAAAGCAGAGTTAAGAGAAATATAACCAAGTGTAGTATTTAATGTATATTCCGAAGGACTTAACATTCGCATTGATTCAGTTGAGTTATAATCAGTACCGGGAACAAAATTGTTATTTAATAAATTACTTACATTTGAAAGTGTGCGAATGCCTGAATAATCAACTTCAACATGGTTTAAACTATTAATAGAATCGCTTGGAAATGGGTAAGGATAGCCCGGAGTTGGTAAAACCCAAGTAGTATTATAAATAGTAAGATTTCCTTCTCCTAAATCTGTAAAAGCAACAACATTACGTGCATCGGTATAATTTCCGCTTTTGTTAGTAACCCAAACCTCAATTTTGTTAATGTTAATGCCCGAGCTAACAATAGGCAAATTAGATAAAAAATTATCATAATTATCATAAAAATATTGACCTAAAAAGAAGTGTCGGTTTGCTTCGTACTGGTCGGCATAAACTTCAAATGGGCTAACCTGAGCACCGCCCTGCACTTCAACAACCTGTGATTTTCCTTTTTGTTGCGAAAAAATATTTGTAACGGTTAATTTTCCAAATTGTAATTCGGTTTTAATTCCAAATAAACTATAACTACCATTAATTAGAGAGCCTGTTAAAGGCAAACTTACGTTACCAGCTTCAATTAATCTAATAATTTCGTCGTCTTTTCCTTCGTAAGCGAGTTTCATTTTATTTTCAAACTCGAACGATGCTTCGGTGTTGTAACTTGTACTAAGCTTTAGTTTATCGCCTATCTGACCAGTTACATTCATTTGAATTTCTTCTTTAAAATCGAAGGTTGTTGTTCTTCGTTGTTTTTCGGGAAGTGCCATATTATCGGTACGGTCAGTTTTTAAACCAAAGGTAAGTGTAGCAGAGCCTTGTGGTTTAATATCTATGGTACTACTTCCAAAAATTGTGTTAAAAACATCGCCTGGAACTTTAATTTGTGGAACTAAACTAGATTGATGCTGAAAATTTTCGCTTTGAAAACGCTGTCGCCAATAATTTTTTATTGCACTATTAAAATCTTCTTTCTGATAATCTTCAAACGACATAGATTCGGGTGTACGGTATTTTAAAGTTCCAATATTTTCATTTATTTGATACTCATGATTTTCGCCATCGTATTCAATATTAGTAGTAATGTTTTCGGGTTTATGCAAATACATTCCTGATTCGTAACCCTGATTAGAGCCAGAATTATTCCCATGGTCGTTAAACGGATATGGTAAATTTAAAGTTGAGTCATTTTTACCTGTATCGGGTGGAGCAACTAATAAATTTGAAGGAGTTAACGTCTTTATTATTGGTTTCATCATCATAAATGGTAAAACCGATAAAAGTGCAGTAAAAAAAGCTATATTTATAACAAAACTCTTCAAAATCTAAACAAATATTTAAAGTTGTTTTAAAGCTAATTTAACAATTTCTTCGGCAGATAATGCTGAGTTTTGTAAAAGCAGCTTATCAATAGTTTTTTCAGTATTATTTCTTTGAAATCCTAACATTAATAGTGCAGATAACGCTTCTTGTCGGATTGTATTGTGTGATATGCCAAAATTTTCTCCAACTCCTTCAACTTTAGCTATTTTATCACGCAAATCGACGATTATTCTTTCAGCAGTTTTTTGTCCAATTCCCTTAATACTTTTTAATTGAATTACATTACCGCTCATAATAGCTTTTTGAATTTCTTCGGAGCTTAAAGATGAAAGCATCATTCGAGCTGTATTAGGACCAACACCGCTAACCGAAATTAATTGACGAAAAATTTCTCTTTCCTGCTTCGAAAAAAAGCCAAAAAACAACTCTGCATCTTCCCTAACAACGTGATGAAGGAAAAGCGTGCATGTATTATTACTGTTAAGTTTCGAATAAGTGTTTAACGAAATATTTACAATATAGCCAATTCCATTGTTTTCTACAACTGCATAAGCAGGAGTTAGTTCGGAGATTTTACCAGTTAAATATTCGTACATAAATTAAGATTTAGGAATTACGATTTAAGATTAAGGATTTTAGATTTAGGGTTTACCAATTAAACATTAGTTTTATCATGTATTTCATCTGTTTATATTTTTGTTAGACGCTGATTTACACTGATATATTATATTTTTCAGATTGATGTAGATTGAAGAAGATTGATAGGATTGATGAAGACGTTCTTCAATCTTGTCTTCTCAATCTTTTTCAATCTCATCACTTAACCTCAACCGCTAATATAATCATTTCCTTGTGTGTCTTTATTTAGTAATGGATATTTCAAGCGGATTCGATGATAATTGCTTATATTCTGCACGTTTCTTAAAAATATCGCATGCCAGATAAATCGCTTTACGAAACGAATTAGGAGATGCAATATTTTTATCGGCAATATCGTAAGCTGTGCCATGTGCAGGCGAAGTGCGAACAATGGGCAAGCCAGCGGTAAAATTAATGCCATCTTCAAAAGTTAATGCTTTAAAAGGGATTAGCCCCTGGTCGTGATACATTGCAAGAATAGCATCAAATTTTGTAAAGTTTCCCGAACCAAAAAAACCATCGGCAGAATAAGGTCCTAAAGCCATTATTTTTTCATCGCGTGCCATTTTAATTGCAGGTATAATTTCGTTAATTTCTTCGTTTCCTATTAAACCTCCATCGCCCGAATGTGGATTTAATGCCAAAACAGCAATTTTAGGTCCACTAATACCAAAATCTTCGAGCAACGAACTATTCATTATTCTTAATTTTTGAAGAATTTTTTTAGATTTAATATGTTCAGGCACTTTCGATAATGGAATATGCCCGGTTACAACCCCTATTCGCAATGATTCGCTTACCATAAACATTAATATCTGTTCGCTTTCAAATTTTTGCTGAAGATATTCGGTATGCCCTACAAAATTAAAATTTTTTGATTGTATATTTTGTTTATTAATTGGAGCAGTAACTAAAACATCTATTTCGCCTTTTTGTAAATCGGATACAGCACGTTGTAAGGCATCAAATGCTGCTTTACCGCCTTCTAACGTTGATTTTCCTGGTTCTACTTTTACTTCTTCGTTAGTACAATTAATAATATTTGCACGTTTTGGATTGGCATCTCTAGCATTACGAATTAAATTAAAACTAAAATTTTCGATATTCAATGCCTTACGATGATACGAAGCAACTTTTGATGAACCATAAACAATTGGTATGCATATTTCATTTATTTTTGCATCGTATAAACATTTTATAATAACTTCGTAGCCAATACCATTAATATCTCCATGGCTTATTCCAACAACTATTTTTTTATTAATCATTTTTGTTATTTATTATTTTTTTTTGCAAATATAGTAAGAATTGTTTTGTGTAAGACTAAATGAAATTTCGCAGTTTTATTTAATAAATTCATATTAATAAATATTTTTTGAAAAAACAAAAAAAAATATTAGGTTTGAAATAAATAAAAAAACAAAAAGTTATGTTCAATAGTGTTGTGTATCAAGATAGAAGGAATAAGTTAAGAGCCCTTTTAAAAAGCGGAATAGTAATTTTTTTAGGTAATAACGAGTCGCCTATGAGTTACCCAGCTAACACATACAGGTACAGACAAGATAGTAACTTCCTGTATTACTTTGGATTATCAATGCCAGGATTAGCAGGAATAATAGATATTGATAATGGTAAAGATGTTATTTTTGGCAATGACGTTGATATTGATGATATTATATGGATGGGTCCACAACCTTCGATAAAAGAACTTGGGCAAAAAGTTGCAGTTAATGAAACATATCCATTTGCAATGTTATCTGATATTATTACAGATGCAACAAAGAGAAAACGTACAATTCACTTTTTACCTCCATACAGAGCTGAAAATAAGCTAATACTCGAAAAACTTTTAGTTATTCCAGCAGCATCATTAAATGATAAAGCATCAGTTGAATTGATAAAAGCGGTTGTTGCAATGCGTTCTATTAAAGACGAATATGAAATTAAACATCTTGATGAAATACAAAATGTTGGATATAAAATGCACACAACATTTATGAAAATGGCTCGGGAAGGGATTTACGAACGCGAAATAGCAGGTTTTATTGAAGGAATAGCATTATCAAATGGCGGAACCGTTTCTTTTCCTGTAATATTATCAAAACATGGCGAAACACTTCATAACCATTACCATGGGAATAAATTAACAAAAGGCAATTTAGTTATTTGCGATGCAGGGTTCGAATCGGAAATGGGCTATGCTACCGATAATACAAGGGTTGCAGCGGTTGGTGGAAAATTTTCGCAACAACAAAAAGAAATTTATCAGATTGTACTCGACACAAATAATGCTGCTATTGAAGCCATTAAACCCGGAATTGAATATCGCGAAATTCATAATTTAGCTGCAACTATTGTTGCCGAAGGTTTAAAAAATTTAGAATTAATGAAAGGCGACACTAAAGAAGCCGTTGCCGCTGGTGCCCATGCTTTATTTTTTCCTCATGGGCTAGGTCACATGATGGGACTTGATGTTCACGACATGGAAGATTTAGGTGAAAATTTTGTAGGTTACGATAACAAATTGAAACGTAGCGAGCAGTTTGGTACTGCATATTTAAGATTAGCCCGCAAACTTCAAACGGGATTTGTTTTAACCGTTGAACCCGGCATTTATTTTATTCCTGCATTAATTGATAAATGGCAAGAAGAAAGAATAAATTCTAACTTTATTAATTTTGATAAAGTTAATCAATATCGCAACTTTGGTGGTATTCGTTTAGAAGACGATATAATTGTAACTGAAACAGGAAATCGCATTTTAGGAAATAAAAGAATTCCAATAACAATTAATGAAGTTGAGAAAACTGTTCAAGCAAAATAATTTCAAATTGAATTATTCTTAGTAATTGTTACAAAATAACATAGTTATTTCAAAGATGTCTTTAGACATTGGATATTTATAGAAATGTGAAAATATTAAAAATTTATGTGCCTTTAGGTACATTATATTTAATTATAATTCAATATTTTGTCCCTAAAGGGACAATTAGATAGTGGCGATATATTTCTATAAATATTAAGTTCCTAACAGGACAAAATGATTAGGTTATTTCAAATTTACCATTTAATGGAAGTATTGGCGAGATAGAATGTGATAATACCAATTACCTAAAAACGAAAAGGATGGTGAGCTAATTTTGTATAATATGCAAGGTGCCGAAGTTAAGCGTTACAAAGTTGACAATACCTTATAAAGATATACTGATTGATAATGCTCAACTACCTGCGGGCACTTATTTTTACCAGTTGCAAACAAAAAAAGGTAGTGTGGGAACAAAGAAGATGATGGTTGTAAAATAAAGCTCCAAGTTTCAAATTCCAAGCTCAAAGTTCTAGGTCTAACACACAAACTCACTTGGTATTTGGTATTTGAAACTTGGTATTTAATTCTTTAAAAATAAACCCCTTTCACTCCCAAATGTTTATTTTCCAATACTATTGCAGGAAAAGGAACTTTTAAGAAGTTTACAGCTTTAAAAATTGTTTTTAATATTTTACTCTTTGTTTTTATTTTTGTTAAATCGGCATCTAACGAAAAATAATACTGGCGGTAACGAATATATGTAAAATTGCTCGGTAAAAATTCTTGGCCTTTCGAGTGGTCTATTCCTTCTATCATAGCTTCACCACTATAACCGAATGCAATATTTAACCAACCTGGAATTTTTTTAATGGCTGTAATATCTTTTAAGTTACATGATAACCAATAAGTTTGACCGTTGTAATCTTTTATAATGCTTTCAAAATCGTTGTTTCCAAGTGCATCGGGTCTGTAATTTGACCAACCGGTTGGATGATACGAAAATTTTAAACAGCAAATTTGCTTTTTAAAAGCTAATTCCTGTCCGGCGTATAATATACTACCACCTAAATTGGTTGTAACATCAGTTAGCGAAGCTCCCCATTTTGAAGAAAACCCATCAAATATTTCGATACCCGACATTGTTAAAAATGCAATTCCACTTCCAAAAATCACAGATTTTTTTTGATTTAAATTAGTCCATCTAAAACCATTTGTTATAATACTGCTCAAATAATACGACGAAAAAGAATGACCAATTTTATCCATTTGTAACCATTCGCCACTATCATCAAAAAAGTGAAAATTAGAATGAGAATAATTTTTATACCAAGCTTGGTTTAGCAATAACATTGTGCCAGAATAAGTAACAACAGATATTCCGGAAAACCAATAAAGTTTTTTTTTATTTAATAGTGTATCGCTTTGGGAGTATGAATATAAATAATTTGTTAAAACAAAAGAAATAAGAATACAAATTGTTTTCATTAATTAATTATTCAAAAATCCCAAATCCTTAATCGTAAATCCTAAATCCTTAATTTATTTACTCGATTTATCGTCTCTTATAACAACTCCAAAAATAAACAATACAACTACCGATGCAACAAAAATAACAAATAGCGATAACAATATTTTTCTTATAGCATCTTGAACTTCAATTACATCCCATATAGCTAATAGTCCAAGAACTGTAAAGGCAATTACCATTGCAACTAACGAATACGACGCAATTTTTTTTAACATGGCATTAGTTTTTAAGTTTATAAAATTTTAAATGTAAAAGTAATTCTTCTAATTGATTAAAAATGAAGATTTCGTTTTTATCATTTAACTTCCAAATAAAAGAATTGCCTTTTTCTTCGATTATAACGTTTAAAGTTATGTTTTTGTTACTCGAAATTTCAAAACCAATTCTATTGAAAGCATTTTTAGTTAAAGTTTGTATTTTTGAATTGCCTTCTAATCCAATAAAAGCTGATGATTTGTTAATAAAATTTAAATTGCCGGAATTTTTATCTATTTGCAAATAATCTGAATTAAATTCATTAGCCAAATCGTCGTCAAAAATTATTTGTTCAGGAATTTTATTAATAATACAATTTGTTTTTAGAAGCCATATTTTATCTGCAATATGAATAGCAGTATTAATATCGTGTGTTGAAAAAATTATAGTTTTATTAAATTTTAAAGTAAGCGTTTTTAAAAGATTAAAAATTTCGAATTTGTTTTTAATATCTAAAAATGCTGTTGGCTCATCAAGTAAAATAACGTTTGTGTTTTGTGAAAGTGTTCGTGCAATAACCGCACGTTGCCTTTCGCCATCGCTCAAACGATTTAATAGTTCGTCTTTTTTATGAATTATTCCAGTTTCATTTAAAGCCATGTTTACAATTTCTATATCGTCATTTTTTATTTTTCCGAAGAAATTGGAATATGGATATCTGCCAAGCATAACAAATTCATAAACAGAAGTATATGCAATTTTTAATAGTTCAGTAGTGGCAATAGATAAAACTTTTGCAAAATCTAATTTATTTGCTGTTTTAGGTGAATTTCCAAAAATATTAATTTCGCCCGATTTATATTTTTGGAGACCTGCAAGTGTTTTTAATAAAGTTGTTTTTCCATTTCCATTTGAACCAATTAAAGCAATTAGTTCGCCTTCTTTAGCTGCAATATTTATTTGGTATTGAGGTATAGCACTAAATTTGCCATTGTTATAATAACCTGTAATTAGTTCTTTTGTAGTCACAATATTTTCCATAAGTCAATCTTCAATAATCAATTCTAAAGCATCAAATTTCAAATTCCAAGTTCAAAATTCCAAATTCTAAAGCCCAAACCAAAAATATAGAACAATGAACAGTCGGCAGTGAACAGTCCACAGTCCACAGTCCACAGTCCACAGTCCACAGTCAGCAGTGGGCAGTGAACAATGAACGTAGAACAATGAACTTTTTGAACATTTTTGAACATTTTATTTGTCATATCCACATTTTTTTTCCTTTTAACACAATCCACAATACTATAGGTACTCCAAGCAAAGATGTTGTTGTATTTATAGGTATTAAAAAGTTTGTAAACGGCAATTGAGTTAGTATATCTGCAATTAATAGCATAATAACTCCAATAATAGCACTTAATGGAATTAAAAGTTTATGGTTTGATGTTTTAAAAATTAGTCGAGCAATATGAGGTGCTGCAATGCCAATAAATGCAAGTGGTCCGCAAAAAGCAGTTACGCTTCCTGCAAGCAATGTTGCAGAAATAAACAAAAGATTGCGAATTTTGTTAATATTAATTCCTGATGATTTTGCGTTGTCGTCGCCTAAAAGCCATACATTAAGGGGATAAGCAATAAAAATTGAAATTAAAACCCCAATTAAAATTGTACACGACATTAAAGCCAATTGTTGCCAGGTTGTGTTACTCAAACTTCCCATAGTCCATATAACAAATAGCTTTAATGATTGTTCGGAACTAACAAATTGAAATAAATTTATTATTGCGCTTGCAGCAGAACCTAATAACATTCCGGCAACTAATAATGTCATTACATCTTTTATTTTTAATGAAATAACAAATATTAAAAACATAAAAAAACCCGAACCTAAACATGCTGCCAAAATTGAACCACCACTTCCGGCTACTTCAATAAAATTTAAGCCGAATGCAGAAAATCCCATTACTGAAAGTGCCACTCCTAATCCGGCACCAGAACTAATTCCAAGAACATAAGGTCCAGCTAATGGATTACGAAAAAGCGTTTGCATAAGCAAACCACTTATTGATAGTGCAATTCCAGAAAGTATTGCTGTAATAATTCGTGGAATTCTGATGTCAAAAAAAATTGTATTTAGACTATTGTTATCTGATTTATTAATTAAAAGATTAATAGCATCATTAAAAGAAATTTTAACACTACCGTTAAGTATATCAATTATTGATAATACTAAAATAATAATAATTAGTATAGTTATTATAAAAAAATTATAATGCTTTGTTAATTTTGCCATTACTCAAGTTTTTTATAATAATAAGTTTTGTAATTGGAAAACGACTGTGGATGAATAATTTTTATAATGTCCTTTAAAGCAATTTGAGGATTAACAATGCCCGATTCCCAATAATCAATTCCACCAAAAGAATTAATTTTCGCATTGTTATTATAAATCTTTTTCGATTTAAAAGCTTTAAATGTTGAAAGTCTCGAATCTGTTAAATATATGTCGTTTAACGAATTAGCTGTACCTGAATTTAGCCAAAAGTCGGCATCAGATACTTTGTTAATTACATTTTCTAAACTTATTGGGCTACTTTGTGTTGAGGTATCATTTTCCCAAATATATTTAGCGCCGGCATCGTTAAATAAACATGCTAAATTACTTTTTCCACCAGCAATATACCAAGAATCTTTCCATGGTAAACCTGCAAAAACTGATGGTCTTTCTTTAAATGTTTGAGCAATATTTTTCAAATTGTTATATTCTTCATCAATATTTTTGAAAATAGAATCTGCACTTTGTTGTACATTAAAAATTATTCCAAAAAACTTGAGCCATTCTGCTTTTGCTAATGGAGTTTCTTCGAGATATTCGGCAACGAAAATCACTTTTAATCCAAGTTCTTCGAGCTTTGTTATGTAACCAACGTTTTTACTTTCAACATTATATGCAATAATTATATCGGGTTTTAAAGAAAGTATTAATTCGTAATTCAAATTTTGTTCGTATCCAACATCAACAATTTTATTTTCTTTGATGAGCGTATTTGTAATGCTGTCATTAATAAATTTGATACCCGATACACCAACAATTTTATTTTGTAAATTTAACTTTGAAAGAAAGCCGATATGTGAAGTTGATAGGCATACTATTCTTTTAATTGGTAATTTTATTTTGTGATTATTAGTTGAAAGTATTTTACTAAATATATATGAAAATTTCTCATTATTAGTAAATTGCCATGGATTTATAACATTAATTTTGTATTCTGAATCTAATTTGAAAATCTCAAAATGTTTTGCGTATTTTAGATTAATTACTGAATCATTTTTAGAATTAATATCTTGAATATTTGTATCAGGTTTATTCTGACATGAAATTAAATCTATCAAAGTACAAAGAATTATAATTCGCCACATCAATTTAAAAAGCATAGCGAAAATTATTTTTTAGTGTCGGTATAGAAAATTGTCTTTGAAATAGATTGTCCATTTCTGAAAAAATAAACCCCACCCCAGTTATGCGTTACTTCCCGGTATTCATTTGCAATACCATCTTGATTAACAATTACTCTTTTAACTTTTTTGCTTGCATCTTCATATAGTTCTTCTGTTACTCCTTCGGGATATTTGCTTGCTAATTCAGAAAGAAATTTTTCAACTACTGCCTTATTTGTATAGTCAATTTCTTCCAACTTTTTAGTATTACTGTTTTTAGCTTCTTCAATTTGTTTTTGTTTTTCGGCTTCTAAACGCTGTTGTTCGGTAATATTTTGTTCTTTTAATAAATTCTGACTTTCAAATATTTTCTGCTTTGGATAGTTTTCGTCAGATTTTATTGTTGATGCTGTTTTGTAACCTACAATTGCTGATGAATAATCTTTTTTGTTAAAGAAATCATCAGCTTTTGAAATTGCATCCTGATAATTTTTATCTTTTATTTTTTGTTCTTCTTCTTTCTTTTTATTTTGAGCAAGCAGATTATCAATTTCGGTGATTTTACCTTTAGGATATGTTTCGTCTGGCTTCAAATTCAGAGCTTTTTGGTAATTAGATTTAGCTGATTCGTAACTTTTTGCTGAGAAATCCTGATCAGCTTTAGTAATAAGTAATTTATATGATTCTTCTTTTGCTTGATTTGATGCATCAGTTTTTGCCTTTGCCTCCGCATCAGCTTTGGCTTTTGCCTCCGCATCAGCTTTGGCTTTTGCGTCAGCTTCTAATTTAGCTTTAGCATCTGCATCGGCTTTATCTTTTGCAGCTTTAGCAATAACATCGGCTTTGGCTTTTGCCTCCGCATCAGCTTTGGCTTTTGCGTCAGCTTCTAATTTAGCTTTAGCATCTGCATCAGCTTTATCTTTTGCAGCTTTAGCAATAGCATCGGCTTTGGCTTTTGCCTCAGCATCAGCTTTGGCTTTTGCATCTGCTTCTAATTTAGCTTTTGCCTCTGCATCAGCTTTATCTTTTGCAGCTTTAGCAATAGCATC
>Ga0154308_1212_pt1 | contig 25427 bp, 20 predicted proteins | sample RifGroA2_FD_105602 | JGI IMG/M metagenome (GOLD analysis project Ga0154308, IMG submission 105602) | Bacteroidetes bacterium GWA2_32_17
CATAAAAATTGTTATTTCTGTAAAGATATAATTATTTAAAAATATTAATTTTGCAAAGATATGAGCTATCGGATCGAACATTATGAATCAAACACTGACTTTATAGACAGGTATTAGTTAGATTCTAATACTTTAAACAACTCGTCTAATTTTGGAGTTAAAATAATTTCGGTTCTGCGGTTTTTTGTTCTTGCTTCTGGAGTTTTAGCAGCATCAATTGGCATATATTGGCTTCTACCTGCTGCCATAAGTCTTTTTGCATCAATTTTAGAATTTGATAAAATTATTTTTACAATAGCAGTAGCACGTTTTGTACTTAAATCCCAGTTATCTTCAATTCCGTTTGTTCCTTTAAAAGGGACATCGTCGGTATGCCCTTCAATAACAACATTTATATCAGAATTTTTTTCTAAAACTGCTGCCAAATCTTTTAAAGTTTTTTGTCCTTTTGTACCAACATCCCATTTCCCCGATTGAAATAATACTTTTTCTTCAAGTGATACATATACTTTGCCGTTTTTCTGAACAATAGAAAGTCCATTTCCTTCATAACCCTGCAAAGCATTAGAAACTTTATCTTTTAAGGCTTTAACCATTGAATCTTTTTTACTTAAAACACTTTCGAGTTCTAAAAGCCGGACATTCTTTTTTTGAATTGCCTGGTCTTTTTCGTCTAATTGAGTGGTAAGCTCATCAAGATTAGTTTTTTTCATATTCAAATCTTTTTCCATCTTTTTTAAATCGTCTTCTTTTTTCTGTAACGTTTCCTGTAACTGCTGAAGTTGAACTAAAAGTTTTTGAGCTTCTTCGGCACTCTCTATGTTTTTTAATTTAAGTTTTTTCATTAATTCATCGTTAAGCTGATTGATTTTATCGTATTGAACAATCATTTTTCGGAGCGAAGTGCCAAGGGTTAATGTATCTAATTTTAAAGCATCTATTTGTTTTTGAATTTTTGTAACGCCTAAATCTGTTTCTGCCGATTTCTCGGTTAGTTCTTTGTTCTGACTTTTTAAATAATCGCGTTCTTGTTCACATTTTTCGCTTCGGCTTTTCATGTCTTGATATTGGCGAACTGGTACGCACGAAACGCTAAAGTACAGAGTTGTAATTGTTGCTAAAATTATCAATAATCTAGTAGTATTCATAAAATAAAGATTTTTTAAATTAAAAACAAACTTAATATAAAATTATTCATTAAAATTTTAAGAAAAAAAAATCTTTTAACATTTATTTGTTGAAAACAATTTTTTTTATTTATAAATTTATCGTACGTTTGTAAACGTAATAATTTAAAAAATAAACTACTATGAAAAAATCAATTTTGGTTATTTTGTTTATTGCTTTTTCGGCAATTACTTTTCAATCGTGCAAAAACAACGTTAATTTTAAAGTAGGAATGACGGTTGCAGCAAAGTGGACAGATAATAATTACTATCTTGCGACAATTACAAGTATTAATGGCGATAAATATGCTGTTGATTATACCGATGGATCTAAAGGCGAAGTAAAAGCTACAGATTTAAAAGTAACTAACGAAAAAAGTGAACTAAAGGCAGGAAATAAAGTTTTAGCAGTATGGGCAGGTTCAAAATTTTATTCAGGCACTATTAAAGAAATAAAAGAAAATGGTGCAGTAATTACTTGGGACGATGGTACAGCAGATAGCGAAGTAGCTTTTGGGAAAATTCTGAAAACAGAGTAATCTTTTACTTAGTGTCTGTCTATAAAGTCAGTGTTTGATTCAGAATGTTCGAGTTCAAGGCATGCGAAATTTTTAAATATCAGGAGTTTACTGTAGTAAATGACTGATTTTAAAAATGAGAATAACGTAGAAATCGGACATTATGGACAAACACTATTTAAAATGGATTTTCAAATACCTGACACCCTGCACGTTCAGAATGGTCTGAAGCTAAATAATCGCCTTTGGTTTTTCTTATTTTCCAAAGCGAAATCAAGTCGGAACCCGACGTAACAATAAAAATAATTCCAAAAAACAAAAAATACACAGAATTTAAAAAAATAGAAAATATTGCTGGAATAATACCCATTAATAATGCCGGTGCAATTGTGCTTATTCTATAATTTTTTACTGAAACAGGATGCTTACAATGAATATAAGGTGTAAAATTTATCCAGTTTATTCCGGCTTTTAAATGTTTTATTTTAATGCCTGCAAAAATTATAAGAGTAATTGCATGTAAAATTTCGTGTAAAAATATTCCGATAACAAGCACAGGTATTGTTATATAAACATTAAAAATGAATTTTTCTGCTAATACCCAGGTATGCTCAAAACCCCATATAATTCCAAATAATCCAACAAAAAACAAAAAACAAGAAACGAATAACAACATGCTAAATATGTTCGATTCTTTATAGCTAAACGAGTAATCAGTTTTATATTCAAAAAGAATATTTTCTTCTGATACTTCGTTTAAAGTTTCTTCATTCATTTTTAAAAAATCTCAAATCCTTAATTAGTATTCATCTTTTCCCAATTGATTTCAAATAATTTTCAACTGTACGGTCATAGCTTCTTTCGTATGCAGAGTTAAAATAACAGGCAGGCAATTCGCCTAATCCGCGATGGTAACTTATGCAATCGCAACATTTACCTTTTCTGTGGCAAGGATAAGTGCAGTTGCAATTTTTAACATTTTTTTCAATATCGCAATTCATAATAAATCAATTAAATATTAATATGGTTTGGGTTTATAATTATTGTTACGAATAAAATTATTAATTTTACGTTTTTGTAAAATTAATACAATTTTAATTATGTTAAAAGTAAAATTAATTATTAGTGTTTTTATAATACTTGTTTCTTTGTTTGGTTATACTCAAATAAACACTCAAGCATCTGCATATAAACTCAGTAGGGTTCTTGATATAATAAATTTATTTTATGTTGATTCGGTAAAAAACGATAAACTTGTTGAAGCAGCAATAGTTGAGATGCTTAAAGAACTTGACCCACACTCTGTTTATGTTAGCAAAGATGAGGTTAAAGAAATGAATGAACCTTTAGAAGGAAATTTTGAAGGAGTTGGTATTCAATTTAACATTTATAACGATACAATTATGGTAGTTAATCCAACACCTGGAGGACCATCAGAAAAATTAGGAATTCGTGCTGGCGACAGGATAATTAAAATTGATGGAGCTAACGTTGCCGGTGTTAAAATTAAAAATAACGACGTGTTTAAAAAGCTTCGTGGCAAAAAGGGAACGCTTGTGTCGGTTGCAATTGCCCGTAAAAACGAAAAAGAACTTTTAGATTTTACAATTGAACGCGATAAAATTCCAATTTATAGCTTAGATGCTTCGTATATGATTGATAAAGAAATAGGTTATATTAAACTCAATAAATTTTCAGCAACTACTATAACAGAATTTAACGAAGCCATAAAAAAACTAAAAGAAAAAGGTGTAAAAGATTTAATTTTAGATTTATCGGGCAATGGAGGAGGATATTTGAATGCCGCGGTAGATTTAGCCGACGAGTTTCTTGAAACTCAAAAAATGGTTGTTTATACACAAGGAATAAGTAGTCCGCGTTCCGATTATAGAGCTACGGATATGGGCGAATGGACTAATGGACGCTTAATAGTTCTTGTTGATGAAAGTTCTGCTTCGGCAAGCGAAATTGTTTCAGGTGCAATTCAAGATTGGGACAGAGGTCTAATTGTAGGTCGTCGTACTTTCGGTAAAGGTCTTGTTCAGAGACCGTTTAATTTAACCGATGGTTCGCTTATCCGGCTAACAGTTGCACGTTATTATACACCATCGGGCAGGTTAATTCAAAAATCGTATGAGAAAGGTTTTAACGAATATTCTAAAGAACTTGCAACTCGTTATAACAATGGGGAATTAATTCATGCCGATAGTATTCATTTTCCCGATAGTTTGAAATTTCAAACATTAAATTCAAAAAGAACTGTTTATGGCGGCGGTGGTATTATGCCCGATATTTTTGTTCCTTTAGATACTACTTTATATACAAATTATTACTTAACAGTTGGGCGCAAAGGTATTACTAATAGATTTGTTATTAGTTATTTAGATAACAACAGAAATTTATTAAAAGAAAAATATCCCGATTTTAATAAATTTAAAACAGAGTTTTATGTTGATAACATAATGCTCGATAGTTTAATATCACTTGCAACAAAAAACGATATTCCTAAAAAAGATGACGAAATTACAAAATCAAGCAACGATTTTAAAGTAATTATTAAAGCTTTAATTGCCGATAATTTATATACTCGCAGTGAATATTTCGAAATTCTTAATCCATCACGACCAGAATATATAAAAGCCATTGAAGTTCTTCGTGATAAAAAGTTATATAGCAAAAGGTTATCGAAATAATATTTAATAATGTTATACTACAAACTGGATAAATTTTAACATTTTATGAGTACAAAAAAGTATAGAGGTATAAGGTATAGCCCAAAATTTTAAATTCCAAACTCCAAATCCCAAGATGGCTCGCAGCGTGAATCTTGGCTAGTTCGGCTTATCTCACTATAAGTCTTGAAATTTGGGGCTTGGATTCTTGGAACTTGGGTTCTGCGGGTTATACCCTATACCTTTATTCCCTTATACCCATAACTCCGTGCAAAGTATAATTAACAGGCTAATTAATAACTGGATTGAGGTAGCAGGTGCCACAACCGGTTTGATAGCTGTTTATTTTCAAATAAAAGAGAAAATTATTTTTTGGTCCATTAGCTTAATTAGTGCTTGTCTATAAAGTCAGTGTCTGAACTATAATGTTCGAGTTTGAGGCCCTGTTGAATATTTGCATTCGCAAATTCTACAAGGTAAACATGCGAAGTTTTGAAAACCAAGTGTCTGTTTTCAAAACAAGTTTACCTCGTAGTGAAGCGTTCTCATGAACACCTTTAAAAATAATTAATATTGTGAGTAAATCGGACATTATGGACAGACACTAATTAATTTGCTAAAACTTTCTCTAATTCATTTTGATAAAGCTCTGAAATTTTTTTCCAGCTATATTGTTTTGTAAATTGTTTTGCTGCATCCTGAGCTTTAAAATTTTTAGACAGAAACTGCTCGAAATAAAATTTTTGAAGTTGGTTTGCAATTTCGTTATAGTTGCCGTTCTCAATTAACACTCCATTATTACAACAAGCGAGCATTTCTTTATTTCCACTGACGGGTGTTGCAATTAAGAATACACCGGCAGCAAGTGCTTCGATATTTGCAATAGACATTCCTTCGGCACGTGATGGAGTGATTATTGTATGCGATTTTTTATAAATACTTTTAACCTGTTCCTGAGGTATCCAGCCGGTAAATGTTGTAGTAAACAAACCGTTTTTTTCGACATATTTTTCCATTTTGTTTCTTAAAGGACCATCACCAACCATTAATAATTTAAAAGGAATGTCCATTCGTTTTAATTGTTTAAGAGCTTTTAATAATGTAAACGGATCTTTTTGCTGAACAAATCTACCAACAAAAATTACAGTAAAAGGCTCTTTCTCCCTTTCACTTAAAAGATTTTCAAAAACTTCTACGCCATTAGGAATAATTATATTTTTAGAAGATAATTTTTCCCCAAGAAACTTGTCTATATTTTGTTTCATAAATTCTGTTTGTACAAAATTTAGTGATGATTGTTTGCAAATTGATTTAATAACAACAAACAAAATTAAGTGATAAATAAACATCTGTCGCTTGTAAAACCAAGGAATATCGTGCCCATGCGACAAAATACAATATGGCAGATTGAATTTCTTTTTTAATTTAAGTGCAACGTATCCGCCAGGTATCGAAAAATTTGCCAGACAAATATCAAACTTATTAGATATTAAATATTCTGATAAATATTTTATTGCACATTTCATCCACGAAAACATTTCAATTGGATTAGAGTGATAAAGATGTTTACGTTTTGATTTAAGTCGAATGATTTCTATATTTGGAATTGGTTTTTCGTTCTCTAACAAATTGTTATACCATGATGTAACAACAACAACATTATTCCCATTTAAAGCAAGATTATACGAAATGTTTTTTGTGATATTGCCTGCTCCACCGCCAAGCGGGGGATATTCATAATTAAGAACTAAAATCTTCAAGTGTTTATATTTTATTAATTTGTTGTTCCTCTATTTTTTATATTTTCAGATTGATGTAGATTGAAGAAGATTGATAGGATTGATGACGACGTTCTTCAATCTTGTCTTCTCAATCTATTCAATCTTGTTTTTTCAATCCTTTCAATCTTTCTTCTCAATATTGTTTTCTCAATCCTATCAATCTTGTCTTCCCAATCTTCTCAATCTTGCCTTTTCAATCTCCTCAACCTCAACCTTAACCTCAACCTTAACCTCAACCTCAAATATAATCAATCCTATCAATCTTGTCTTCACAATCTTTTCAATCTTATTTTCTCAATCTCCTTAACCTCAACCCTTAACCTCAACCCTTAACCTCAACCTTAACCCTTAACCTCATTCCTCAACCTTAAATAAAATCGTTTACTTTCTGATAAACCGGAACAAGTAATGTGTTTAAAATTAATCGTTGACATTTCATTATAATAGATTTATCTTACTCTCAACAATATACAAAGGTCGTCCTTTAACTTCATCGTAAATACGACCAATATATTCGGCAACAATCCAAATTAATATAAATAAAAATCCAATTAAAATATAATTAACAACCGCTAACCATTCTAAAAGTTTATAAAACTGCTCATCGAAAAAGAATCTTATTGCAAGGTAAAGCAAAAATAAAAACCCTGTAACAATAATAAAAACACCAAGTACTAGTCCTAATCTCAATGGGAATAACGAAAAATTTAATATCCCGTTCATTGCAAACCGCATCATTTTAAGGAAGTTAAAGCCAGTATCGCCTTTTAGTCTGATTGGTCTAACGTAATCAACTATATCGTAACTAAAACCAAGCCATGGTACCATTCCTCTTAAATACCTGTTTTTTTCTTTCATCTGGCGCAGTTCTACAGCAACCGATTTATCTATTAACCTGAAATCGCCAATGTTTCCCATTATTTTTATTTCACTTGCTTTATAAAGCAATTTGTAATAATATTTTGCAGTAATTCGTTTAAAAAACTTATCATGCCGAAAAGACCTTCTCCCGTATATAATTTTTTTACCGTCAAGCCATTTTTCAACCATCAGTATTATAATTTCTGGTGGGTCCTGAAAATCGCAATCCATTGTAATGATACAATCGCCCGATGCTATATCTAAACCTGCAGTAATAGCAGCCTGATGTCCAAAATTACGTGTGAAGGAAATTACTTTAACGTTTTTATCTTTTTCTGCTATTCGACGCAAAATCATTAATGAATTATCGCTACTACCATCGTTTACAAATATAATTTCGTGAACAGCATCTAATTGGTTAATAATTTCGAACAAAGCATTATACATTGATTCTATATTAAGTTCTTCGTTATATACAGGAAGAACAACAGATAATATTTTTCCCGAAATTTTAATATTCATGGTGTAAAGTTAAACCAATTAGTATATTTATAAAATATTTTATTTTGTGATATTGAAGTTAACTCAATTGACATCTTTCTAAATAAATGCGATAGCGAGCATGTTGAGTTTTTGTTTGGAGCATTGTGGTTACCTACCCAAATATCGCAAGCATTGCTTATGACTGAAGGAAAATGAAATTTCGCCCAAGCGGACGCTTGAGCGATAGAATGTGGCAATTAAAAAGTGATGTTACGCAATTTTTTTATTCCATTTAAAGTTTGGTGTTGATAACTTACTCCATTTTTCGTAAACTGCTTTTGACGCAGCTACATGTAGCCTACTTTTCAAGGCAAAATGATTCTTACCTAACCTTACATTCATTCTTTCAAGTTTGACATAAGCCAAAATAGAAGCAATGAAATGACTTTCTTGTGTTACTACCCTTCTTGTTGGCTTTTTCGCAAAAGCAGAGTTACTCTTAATTGACAATGTACGCCCTTCCAGTTCCAATGATTTAATGTTTACATATATGCCATTCGCTTTATCCTGCTCGGATAATGCAACTTTACGATTATCTTTTATTGCCAAGATAAAATCATTCCCACATTCCTTTTTTATGAAACTCATATTTTTTGCCGAAGAAAACCAAATATCTGCCAAAACATATTTGAAATAAATGTTCTGGTTTGCAATGGTTACCATATCCCTGAATATCTCGTTTTTATTTTATTGTGTAACGCTAAAAGTATTCCCGATATTTTTTATCGGAAAACAATGTAAATTTATAACAAAAACATTGCTAAAATTGGCAAAACAAGTCCGGCAATAATAAACCAAACTCCTCTTCGTGTTAAACTGTTTTTGCCCTTTGCAATAATAAATAACCCCGAAATTGAAATTAAAATTAATGCACCTGAGAAAATGTCGGAAAACCAAGTCCACCATTTACCAGGGTTGTAATGTAAAAAGTTGAATTCGTAAAAAAATGAGCGTTTGCTAATTGTCTCAATATATCCAATTTTTGTATCAAGGTTAATCGTAACAGAACCACCTGTTTTTAAAAATATTCTTAATTCGTTGCTTGTTGGGAAATAAAACTTTTTATAATCTTTATTTATCCCTATACTTTTTAATAGTGTTTTAACAAAAGCATCATCAATATATTCGCGGGGTAATAGGTGAGTTACAGTAAACGACTTTTGTCTAATGTTATAATTCGGATTCCAGTCCTTTTTATGGTTTACTGCTATTCCCGAAATGCAATATATAACTGTAATTCCGAAAAAGAAATATCCGAAATCGCGATGGATAATTCTATTCCATTTTCTAAATATATTGGTAGCGTTACTTGCCAATCTTAAAGTGCTTATTGTTTTTTGATTTCTTTTAACGAGATGCAATCAATAGCATAAATAGGAATGTATGTTTTTCCACTTTCTTCTAATTCCTTTCTCATTTCTTTAACCTCTGCATAAGGGTCGTTAATAGAATCTGCATTTGTAACTTCTTTATTTTCTGCATTTGCCTGACCAGTAACAGCTTTGCCATCGGCATTGCAAGTTTTTACTACTTCATCGGCAACTGAATTTTTAATTTCTTGTTCCCACTCAGTTAAATATTGCTCGTCAATTCTTGAGTCTTCAATAACTTTACCCTTAACTTCAATATCGCTGCCTTCGAGAGTAATTTCGAAAACAGAAAACTGTCCGCCTGCATTTATTTTTACAGTATTATCAGGATTTTTATCAAACAAAAACAATTTTTTCCCGCTATGGCGGCAAACATGCGACACTGTTCCTTTAATAGTTATTTCCTGATTAATCCATTTTTCAGGCGAAGCTATAAAGCTATCAACAGAAATCGTTGAAATAGTTAAGCTGTCTTTTGATGTTGTATCATCGTTATTACACGAGAAGTTTGATGAAGCTATAATTATAATTGCGAATAAATAAAACAGGTTTTTCATATACATAATTTTTTAATTTTTTGCAAAAGTAAAATAATTTTAGAATATATAATATGTAATATCGCTTTATTTATCGAAATATTAAACGTATCTTTGCAAATTATTAATAAAGCGGTTTTTTTGATTCTTTTTGGTAAGGTGCCATTTTTATAGGATCGGGATAACGCGCCAAAAAGAAAATAAATGAATACATTTGAAAAATCGGAAATTCGTTCCGAATTAAAAAAAGCTGTGTTAGAACTTGGCTTCGAAACAATTATGCCAGTACAGCAACAGGTTATTCCTGTAATTCTTGAATCAAAAGATGATATTGTAGCGTTAGCCCAAACAGGTACAGGTAAAACCGCAGCATTTGGTTTACCAATTTTATCTTTGTTAGATTTAGATTTGTATAGCCCACAGGTGCTTATACTTAGCCCAACACGCGAACTTTGTGTGCAAATAACAAAAGATTTACAATCTTATGGAAAATATTTAAAGGGATTAAAAGTTGTTGCAATTTATGGTGGTGCAAGTATCGAAAAACAAATTTCAGAATTAAAAGCAGGAGTTCAAATAATTGTTGCAACTCCAGGTAGAATGAATGATGTTATCCGTCGTAAAAAAGTTTCATTGAATAATGTTAAAACAGTAGTTTTAGATGAAGCCGACGAAATGCTTAACATGGGTTTTACCGAAGACCTTAACACTATTTTAGAAAAAACGCCAACAGACAGACGAACATTGCTTTTTTCAGCTACTATGTCGAACGAAGTTGCTTTAATTGCTAAAAATTACATGAAACAAGCTGTTAATATAACAATTGGCAAACGTAATGCTGGAGCTGAAAATGTTAGCCATCAATATTGCTTAATAAATGCAAGAGACCGTTATCTTGTATTAAAAAGAATTGTTGATTTTTATCCCGAAATTTACGGAATTATTTTTTGCAGAACCCGTTTAGAAACTGCCGAAATAGCCGAAAAATTAATGAAAGATGGCTATAATGCAGATGCTCTTCATGGCGACCTTTCGCAAAGTCAACGCGATTATGCAATGCAGCGTTTCAGAAATAAAACTTTGCAAATACTTGTTGCTACCGACGTTGCAGCAAGAGGTTTAGATGTTGATAACATAACTCACATTATTAACTATAATTTGCCTGATGATAATGAAATTTATACACATCGCAGCGGAAGAACAGGCAGGGCAGGAAAAACCGGAGTTTCTATTTCGTTAATTCATGTGAAAGAAAAATTCAGAATTTTTCAAATCGAAAAAATGATTGGACATAAGTTTGAGCAAATGCATATACCTGGTGGCAAAGATATTTGTTACAAACAACTTATAAATATGGTTAACAAAATGGAAAACGTTGAAGTAAATGAGAATGAAATAAACACATTTCTTCCTGCAGTTTATGAACAATTATCACATTTAGATAAAGAAGATATAATTAAACGATTTGTTTCATTAGAATTTAATAGGTTTTTAGATTATTATAAAAAAGCTCCGGATTTGAATATTGAAGTAAGAAGGGAAAAATCTGGCGAGAAATTATCAGAAAGAGGTGAAAGAAAAAGAGCAACAATCAGGCAAGCATCGGCATTTACAGTTTTACGCATAAACATTGGCTCTGCCGATGGATTAGATGTTAGAAAACTTATTGGAATGGTTAACGATTACACACAAGACAGAAGCATAGCAATTGGAAGAGCCGATTTAAGACCATATTTCACTTTGTTTGGTGTTGATAAAAACTCAACCGAAACAGTTTTAAAATCGTTAAATGGTAAACTTGCTAACAATAGAAAAATAATTATTGAAATAGCACGCGAATCAGATCAAAATACGAGTAGCAATAGAGAATATAGAGCTACTAGAAATTTTAGAAATTTTAGCGGTCGTAATAAAAGATAATTGTTTTTTATTTTTGAGAAGCACTAAAAAACATATAGCCAGTGAATTGATAAAACCTAAACAATTAAGATTTGTTGTTGATGAAACTGCTACACTTATAAAATTTTTGAGAAAACAATTTCCGAATAAGGGAAGTAACAAAATAAAGCAATTAATAGAAAGAAAGCTTGTTACTGTTAATAACGAAACTACAACATATTTTACTCAACAACTTCAAATTAAGCAAATTGTAGCTGTTAATGAACAACCAAAGCAGGAAGATATTGTTTTTTCGAAAATTAAAATTTTGTTTGAAGATGAAAGCATTATTGTTATTGATAAAAAAGCAGGTTTACTTTCAATATCCACACAAAAAGAAATTGAAAAAACAGCTTACAGTTTACTTTCTGAATATGTTAAAAGAAAAAATCCACGTTTACGTATTTTTATTGTTCATCGCTTAGATAAACAAACTTCGGGAGTAATGATTTTTGCAAAAAACCAAGATGTAAAAATTAAACTTCAGCAAAATTGGCACGAAATGATTATTGAACGAACTTATTCGGTTGTTGTTGAGGGCTTTGTTGAACAAAAAGAGGGTACAATTACTTCGTGGTTAAAAGAAAATAAAATGTACAAAATGTACTCTGTTAAAACACCCGACAATGATTCACGAAAAGCAATTACTCATTATAAAGTTGAAAAACAAAATAGCGATTATTCACTTTTAACAGCTAGGCTTGATACAGGACGTAAAAATCAAATCAGAGTTCATTTTTTCGATTTAGGTTTCCCTGTTGTTGGCGATATTAAATATGGAGCAACTCACAACCCAATTAAGCGATTGGGGTTACATGCCGCTTCGATACAATTTATTCATCCTGTAACAAATAAGAAAATGTTATTTGATTTACCCATTCCTAAAGAATTTTTAAGATTGGTTCAATAATTAGTGCTTGTCCATAAAGTCGAGAGTCTGGAATATAAAGTTCGATGACAAGGCTTGCGAAGTTTTGAAAATCAAGGAGTTTACTAATGTAAATGACTGTTTTCAAAACGAGCATAACGCAGTCAGCGGACTTTATAGACAGACACTAGTGAAATTAATTATAAAAAATTTAACTTTGCATTACGTTTTTTAATTGGGGGATTAGCTCATTTGGCTAGAGCGCTTGCCTGGCAGGCAAGAGGTAAGGGGTTCGATTCCCCTATTCTCCACCAGAAAATCAAGGAGTTACCACAATAAAAGTTGTAGCTCCTTTTGCATTTCCTAAGTTTCATTCTAAAATTAGACACTACAAAAAACGCTTATTTTGTTTGGTTAGTAATGTGTAGAAAACAAATTCCTACAAAACGCATAAAAATTTTAAACCGTAATCCCGCTTTTTGCGGGATGAGGATTTAAAATCTTTTATAGCAACGCTTAGGAGCTTATTTCATGTATGTTACTTAAATACTCCAGTATTGATAATATTAGCAGGAATATAACATTTTGAATATCTGTGCTTTAAAAATAAGAGTTGTTAACAGATAAACGAATCATTTTTTTTGTATTTTTGTTCCCATACCTTTTTAGGCTGGATTCATCTTTGTAATTAAATTATCGGTATGTTTTTAGTTTTACAATTTTTTGGAATAACAATTCGCTAAATATTAATGCTTTTTGTCATTCTGAACTGTTTGCCCTGAGCTTGACGAAGGGATAGCGAAGAACCTTATTAATAATCATCGTGTTATAAAAACAGATGCGAAATATTGTGATTGATAAAATTTATGAAGATATTTAATATTCTTTTGTTTTTTACTTTTTTATGCGTAAAACTTGAAGCTCAAAAAGCCGATAGTACTACTCAATCAGATAGTTATCGGATTGTAAAATTATGGTCATTCGAAAACGCTTGGAACGGCATGCAAAACGAAAAAGCTGACACTCAAATTACAAGCAATCAAAATTATTTACCACTTCGAAATAATTTTATAGCAAATCTTGGGAATAGTGGTTCGGCAACCTTTCCTTTAACATATTCGAATAGTAATGAAGAATATCCCCTATTTTACAAATCGTTAAAAGTTTATTATTCATCAGACAGGCACGTTTTTTACAACACACACAAGCCATATACAAGAATAAATTTTGCAGCCGGAGCATCAAAAGATAAAGGTGAGCAATACATTAACATTTTGCACACACAAAATGTAAACAAGTATTTGAATTTTAGTTTTAGAGCAAACGGACATAATTCTACTGGGTATTATTTAAAACAAGAAAACAGAAATAATAGCTTTCGGCTTTCAACTAATTACTTAAGAAACAAATATAAACTTCAGGCGTATTTTAATATCGAAAAATTTAGATTAGTAGAAAATGGTGGCATTCAGCATGATTATTACATTATTGATTCGCTTTATAAACCCGAAAACTTAAACGTACGATTAAATAACGCTAAAAACACCGTTGTTTTTCGCGAAGGATTTTTACATCAAATTATTTCTTTAACCGGAAAAACAGATTCAACCGATACTGCCAATATTAAATATAATAGTATTTTTGAAATTCAATCTACAACACGTTATCAATGGTTTAAAAAACTTTATACCGATATTCCTTATGGTTATTATTCAGATATTTATGTAGATAGTACAGCCACAAAAGATTCCACACAGTCCGAAACTTTATTTCAAAATTTATCATTAGTTTTAACCGAAAATAATCCCCTAAAAACAGCATTTTTATTAGGGTTAAATTACAATCAACGCAATTATTATTACTATTACTCCGATACTCTTTTAAACAGTTATGGCATTCAAGCATCTGTTTATAAAACAAATGGAAAAAAAGTTAACGGATATTTTACAATAGAACAATGGTTAAATGGTTATTTAAAAAGCAACAATAAATTTGAAGGTAAAATATTATATCAATTTCAGCATTTTAGAGACACTTTACAATTTGTTTTAAATACTGGATATTTTACTAAGAATGTCGCTTATTACGAAAATCATTATTATTCAAATAACTTTAAATGGAATAATAATTTTGTAAATTCAGCATTTTCATTTTCAATGTTCTCTTTTAACGACAAGTTCTATAATGCTGGATTTTCGGCAAACTTTTATACAGTAAAAAATTATGTTTATTTCGATACTTTGACATTACCAAAACAGCAAAATCACACTATAAAAATAATGTCGGCAACGTTGTACAAAAATTTTAAATTAGGTCATTTTCATTTTAATAATCGTGCAGTATTTCAGCAATCGTCAAATGATAGTATTTTGCCATTACCATTATTTGTTGGAGTTCATTCGTTTTTTTACCAGTTTTTGATATTTAAAAAAGTGCTTCATGTTCAGTTTGGCACAGAAGTTTTTTATTTCACAAAATATTTTGCCCCCGAATATGTGCCGGCTACATGCCAATTTGCACTGCAAAATGAAAGACAAACAGGTGGTTATCCTTATGTTGATGTTTTTTTGAATTTTAACTGGAAACGAGCAAGAATATTTTTTAAAATTGAACACGTAAATTATTCGTTAATGGCTGCAAATTATTTTACAGCACCTCATTATCCTCAAACACCAAGAATATTAAAATTTGGAATTTCGTGGAATTTTTATGACTAAAGTTAAATATTTAATAATTCGATTTAGCTCCATTGGGGATATTGTTTTAACAACTCCCGTAATTCGTTGTTTAAAGCAACAGGTTGAAGATGTCGAAGTGCATTATTTAACAAAACCGGCATTTGCATCTATTTTATTGTCAAACCCTTATATTGATAAAGTTTTAACCCTTAAAGAAGACTTTTTAGAAACAATATCAGAAATTAAAGAAGAACGATACGATTATATAATTGACCTTCATAATAACTTGCGAACCAAAAGAGTAAAAAATCGAATTGGAATATTAAGTTTCAAGTTTAACAAGTTAAATGTAGAAAAATGGCTGTTGGTAAATTTTAAAATAAACAAACTTCCAAACGTACACATTGTTGACAGATATTTAGAAACTGTTAAAATATTTGATGTTAAAAATGACAACAAAGGTCTCGATTATTTTATTCCGCCAGCCGATGAAGTTGATATAAAAAATTTGCCCGAATTTCTTCAATCAGGATATGTGGGTTTTGTTATTGGAGCAAAACATTTCACTAAAAAACTTCCAACTAAAAAAATTATTGAAATAATAAATAAAATTAATTATCCCGTTGTTTTGTTAGGTGGCAAAGAAGATGTTGAAGAAGCCGAACAAGTAATAACCGACTGTAAAACAAAAAATGTTTTTAATAGTTGTGGAAAATTTAATATTAATCAGTCGGCATCGCTCGTAAAAAAAGCTAAAGTTATTATAACAAATGATACAGGACTAATGCACATTGCATCTGCGTTTCAAAAACCAATTATTTCGTTATGGGGAAATACTGTTCCAGAGTTTGGCATGTATCCCTATGTTAAAAATGAACTTTCTGAGATTGTTGAGGTTAAAAATTTAAAATGTCGCCCATGTACAAAAATTGGATTTAAACAATGTCCAAAAAAACATTTTAGTTGCATGAATGATTTAGATATAAACTTAATAACTAAACATATAAATAAATATTGGAAAGAAAAACAAATGAAATGAATTGAACTTTAAAATAGAAATTATAACAGAAAACTAAATAATTTGAATTCACAAATCCAACTCCCCTCTCCTTTGGAGAGGGGTTGGGGGTGAGGTTATAGGGAAATTAAAAATTCAACTTACAATCAAAATATTTCTGTTTATTTCTGTTTATTTCCATGTATTTCATTTATATTAATGCAAAATGAGTAATAAAAAAAACATCGAAATAATGTCGCCAGTTGGCTCTTTCGAAAACTTAATGGCTGCTATACAAGGCGGAGCTGGCTCTGTTTATTTTGGTGTCGGTAATTTAAACATGCGATCAAAATCAACATTTAATTTTACTGTTGACGATTTAAATAAAATTGTAACAATATGTAATGAGCATAATGTTAAAAGTTACATAACTGTTAACACAATAATTTATGATAATGAAATTGCAGAAATGCAAGAACTTATAATTGCTGCAAAAAAAGCTGGAGTTAACGCAATAATTGCCAGCGATATGGCAGCAATTGAATGTGGAATATCTGCTGGAATTGAAATTCACGCATCAACTCAACTAAATATCAGCAATTACCAAGCTGTTAAATTTTTTGCAAAATATTGCGATGTAATGGTTCTTGCACGCGAACTTACCATTGAGCAAGCTGCCGAAATTTGCAAAAAAGTTAATAAGGAAAATTTATGCGGACCATCAGGCAATAAAGTGAAAATCGAAATTTTTGTGCACGGTGCATTATGTATGTCAATAAGCGGAAAATGCTATTTAAGTTTACACGAAAACAATCACTCTGCAAATCGTGGAAGTTGTTTGCAAAATTGCCGTCGCGGATATACAGTTACCGAAAAAGGAAGTGATTATCAACTTGATATAGAGAATGAATATATTATGTCGCCAAAAGATTTATGTACAATTCATTTTTTAAATAAAATTCTTGATGCAGGAGTTACAGTATTAAAAATTGAAGGCAGAGCACGTGCTCCCGAATATGTGAAAATTGTTACTGAATGTTATCACGAAGCAGTTGAAGCATGGAAATTAAACAATTTTACAGAAGAAAACATTGAAACATGGTTCGCTAAACTTAAAACTGTTTACAATCGTGGCTTTTGGGATGGATATTATTTAGGTACAAAATTAGGCGAATGGACTAAAAATTATGGTTCGTCGGCTACCAAACGAAAAGTTTATATTGGCAAAATAACAAATTACTTTAAAAACATTTCGGTTGCCGAGATATTAATTGAAACCGGCGAAATAGCTGTAAAAGATGACATTTTAATAATTGGTCCATCAACCGGAATTGTTGAAATTAAAATTAATGAAATAAGATTAAATGATAAAACTTCTGTAAACATAGTAAAAAAAGGTACAATTTGCAGTATTTTTACAAACTTATTAGTTAGAAGAAACGATAAAGTTTATAAATGGACTGAAAACATAAATTAATCATGGCAGATGTAAGAAATCAGAAAATTTTAATTGTCGAAAACGACTATTCTCTTAACTCGTTAATTGCTATTAATTTAAAAACTGCAGGATTTTATTCTCAAAGCGTTTATTCGGGAAACGAAGCCAAAGAATTTATTAAATCTAATCTCGACTATTTTGCTATACTCGATTATGAATTAGACGATATAAATTGCGAACAACTGATAAACGAACTTTCAGAAGGAAATATTAAATTTCCATTTATAATTATTACAGGACACAGCAACCAGAAGCTAATTGTTAAAATGATGCAACTTGGTGCTTATGACTTTATTATAAAAGATGTCGGATTTTCTAACAACTTGCCAACACTTTTAGTGAAATCGTTAGAACGTTATGAATCGAAAAAGAAAATCGAAGATTATCAAAATGAAATAATAAAAAGAGAAGAACAGTTTAGAAATATTTTTAACAATGTTCAGGATATTTATCTTGTAATTTCAAAAGATTTTATTGTTGAAGAAATTAGTCCCTCGGTAAAATCAATTTTAGGACTGGAAAAAGAAAATACAATTAATCGTTATGTGTCTGAATTATACATGATTGGCAGTGATTGGAAAAAACACTACCGCCAACTTTTTAAAACTGGACATTTAATAAATGCCGAAGCTTTAATAAAAACAAACCCAAAAATGACACCTAAAATTTGCCTTATTAATGCTAAAAAAGTGTTTTTTAATTCGGTAGAGCAATTTAAAATTATTGCTACGGTACGCGATATTTCGGAATATAAAAGGTTAGAAAACGAATTAATTACTAAAACAATAAAAGCCGAAGAACACGAACGAAAAATAATTGCCGAAAGTCTGCACGACGATTTGGGACCGTTACTTTCGGCAGCTAAACTTTTTATAAATTTATTGAAAAACCCAGAAAAAAACATTAAAGAAAGAGGCGAATTAACAAGTTCTATTTCAGAAATCATTGATGATTCAATAAAAAATATAAGAGTTGCTGTAAATTCATTAATGCCCACAACATTAAGCGATTATGGGCTCGAAAAAGCATTCCGAGCTTTTGTAAATAAATTAACGTTAAATGTTAAAACTAATATAAATTTTAACTGTAAATTAAATCAAGATAGATTTGGTGCAGTAATTGAAACAACCATCTATCGCTCTGGAATAGAATTAATTAACAATGGTTTAAAACACTCTTGCGCATCAACCATTGAACTTGTTGTTGAACAAATTGAAGATAATTTATGGCTAAAATATTCCGATAATGGAGTAGGATTTAATTTAGAAGAGCAGCAAAATCCAGAAAAAGCACATGGTCATGGATTAGCAAATTTAACAAACAGAATTAAAGCTCTTCATGGTAAAATTCACATAAATTCGACACCGGGGAAAGGTACTTCTGTACAAATTTTATTTGTTTTGAGTAATATGTACGATTTTTGATTTTTTGTTTAAGTTAGGTTCACTTCAGAGTGTCACGAATTAGAATTTGTAAAGTTTTGCAATGCAAAACTAATAAAATTCTGGCATTGTTAATAATGTATAGATTTCATTTTTTTGTCGTGTTGAGTGATTAGCGAAACATCTATTCTTAATAATGAAATAGATTTTTCACTTCGTTCAGATCCGATAGCGAGCGGATGACATAAAACTATAGTTTGTTACCAATATCATGCTGAAGCGTTGGTAACTCAAATTGCCTTGCAAATCAAAGGATTTAACCAAAATATCAAAAGTCAGATGCAATTGATTGGGAAGGAACTACCTAAGGCGGTGAGATTTTTATAAACTTCTAATGCCTTGAATCTGATCGGTTATTATATTTATTTGCAAGTATTGAGATTTACCAATCTGATTATGATGTTGCTATACTACATATTACTATAAAAAAGAAAAGGAAGAATTTTCATTCTTCCTCTCCCTAACCTAAAACATAACTTATTGAAAAATTCAACAACCAAAATTAAACAATATTATAGTTAACGAGTTTTAAGCGATGTTAAAGAGTGTTAATCTAAATATTTATAGCTTAATAAAGATTGTATCTTTGTACCTATGCCAAAACGATTGATTTGGATTTTAATAGTAATAATGACTTTTGCTTTAATAGCATTGGTAATTTTGCAAGGCTATTGGCTTAAAAATGCTTATAAGGTTAAAGAAGACCACTTTAGTCAGCAAGTTACACAAGCCCTCACCGAAATTTGCAAAAGAGCCGAATCGAGAGAAACAATTATTGAAATTTCAAACGAAATGTTTTCGCTAAATAACGGCTCACAAAACATTCCCGAATTTTACAATAATGCTATGCTTTTCGATTCAGCAAGAAATCGGATTGCTGTATCTCGTCAATCAGTTTTATTTAACAAAGCGAAAAATATTCATTCAAACACAAAGATTACGATATTAAATGGTGATTCTGTTATTTTTAACAAAATAATATCCAAATGTAAACCCGAAAATTTTTGCAACGATATTAGCCAGATTGATATTGGCAAAGAATTAAAAAACAAAATGAATAACAAAACATTATTTGTCGAAAAAATTGTAAACAAACTGCTAAATTTTAACGAAGATATTTCAAAAAGATTAGATAAATCAATTTTAAACGCAATTATCGAATCTGAACTTAAAAATCAGGGAGTAAATATTTCGTACGAATTTGCAGTAAAGAACAACGAAAGTAAAATTGTCTATTCGAGCATTAACTATAATCCAAACTCAAAGGATATATATAAAATTCAGCTTTTCCCTAACGATTTATTTTCTTCTTCATACTTTTTACATTTGTATTTTCCTAAAAAAGATAATTTTATAGTAAAGTCGCTGGGATATATGAGTACATCAAGTATTCTACTTATTTTAATCGTAATATTTTCTTATACTCTTACCCTTGTTATAATTTTAAAGCAAAAGAAACTTTCCGAAATGAAGAACGACTTTATTAATAATATGACTCACGAACTCAAAACTCCTATCTCAACAATTTCGCTTGCTTCACAAATGCTTAAAGATAAATCGGTTGACAAAGATTTTAAAAGCCTCGATAACATTGCTGTAATAATTGAAGAAGAAAGTAAACGTTTAGGTTATCAGGTTGAAAAAGTTTTACAAATGGCAATTTTTGAACAGAGCAATTTTAAATTTAGAATTGAAAATATTGATATACATTATTTAATATCTGGCATTTGCAACAACTTTAATATTCAAGTTAAAAAACGGGGAGGAACATTAACAACTAAACTCGAAGCCACAAAATTATTTGTTGAAGGCGACGAAGTTCACTTATCAACTGTGCTTTTAAATTTACTCGAAAATGCAATAAAATACTGCGATAAAGAACCACTGATTGTTGTTTCTACAAAAGACGCCATTAAAGGTATGTATATATCTGTAAAAGATAATGGATTAGGAATAAACAGTGAAGACCAAAAACGAATTTTTGAAAAGTTTTACAGAGTTCATACCGGAAATATTCATAACGTAAAAGGTTTTGGATTGGGATTAAGCTACGTAAAAATTATTTGTGAAGCTCACGACGGTTCTATTAAAGTTGAAAGCGAATTAAATAAAGGTTCAGAATTTATTATATATTTACCATTTAAACATCAAAAAATATGAAAGAAACAAAAGCTAAAGTAATGTTTGCCGAAGACGACCAAAATTTAGGTCATCTTCTAAAAGAATATTTAAACGCCAAAGGTTACGATACCGATTTGTTCCCCAATGGCGAAGTGGCATTAAAAAGTTTTAAAAACAATGTGTACGATATTTGTATTTTAGATGTAATGATGCCCATTAAAGATGGGTTTACATTAGCACAGGATATTAGGCTTATTAATACAGAAGTTCCAATAATATTTTTAACAGCTAAAACTCTTAAAGAAGATGTTGTTGAAGGTTTTAAAATTGGTGCCGATGATTATATAACAAAACCATTTAGTATGGAAGAACTTTTGTTTAGAATTGAAGCCGTACTTAGACGCACTAAAGGAACATTTAATCAAGAGCAAACTGCCTATCAATTAGGCAAATATGTTTTTGAAGCTAATAAACAAAATCTAATATTTGATAATAAAACAAGTAAATTAACTACAAAAGAATCGGATTTGTTACTGTTGTTATGTCAACATATAAATAGCGTTTTAGACCGTAATTATGCATTAAAAAAAATATGGTTAGATGATACATATTTTAATGCCCGAAGTATGGATGTTTATATAACAAAGCTCCGTAAACTGCTAAAAGAAGACCCTACTATTGAAATAATTAATGTTCATGGAAAAGGATTTAAATTGCTAATAAATTAAAGTCAGTAATACCGATAGGAATTTTTGCGTCTTCTTGCAAACACTACATAGTGCTTGTCCATAAAGTCAGTGTCTGAACTATAATGTTCGAGTTTGAGGCATACGAAGTTTTGAAAAACCTCAAGCCATTGTTTGTGTCTGCCATTGTTTGTGTCCTCACAAACAATGACGGAATGACCCCGTAGCGAAGCGTACTGGGGCATTACGAAAAACTTAGCGAAGCGATATCACGAACACCTTTAGAGATAAAATAAATTGTGAGTAAATCGGACATTATAGACAGACTCTCAATAACATCAGAGTTTTGCCAACCTTTCACCTGCTCTATTTAATGTTTCATCATCTTTGGCAAAACAAAAACGAAGTATTTTTTCGTCTTTTTTATCGTGATAAAAAGCCGAAAGCGGAACTGATGCCACACCTATTTCCTTTGTTAATCGAATTGCTAAATCGTAATCAGGCTCATCGCTAATTTCTGAATAGCAGAGATTCTGAAAATACGAACCTTTTGAAGGCACAAAAATAAACTTTGATTTTTTTATTGAATTAAGAAAAATGTTTCTCTTTTTTTTGTAAAATTTTGGAAGTCCATTGTAATTTGCCGGGTTTTTTAAAAAATCGGCAAGTGCATATTGCAAAGGAGTAAATGTGCTAAATGTTACAAACTGGTGAATTTTCCTAAATTCTACTGTAAGTTCTTTAGGAGCAACACAATATCCGGTTTTCCAGCCCGTAGCATGAAATGTTTTACCAAAAGAGCTGACAATAAAACTACGTTGTTGTAATTCAGGAACTGTTATTAATGAATTATGTTTTAATCCATCAAAAATAATATGCTCATAAACCTCATCGCTAATAATAAAAATGTTTGTGTTTTGAACAATGTTAGCTAATTGTTTTAAATCGTTTTCGTCTAATACAGCACCAGTAGGATTATGCGGAGTGTTAACTATAATTAGTTTTGTTTTGGGAGTAATTTTATTTTTTGCCTCATTCCAATCAATTTTGTAATCGGGATATTTTAACGAAATATAAACAGGTATCCCGCCATTTAGTTCAATGGCAGGTACATAACAATCATAAGCCGGTTCAAAAACAATTACTTCGTCATTTGTTTTAACAACAGCCGTAATTGCATCAAAAATAGCTTCAGTACCACCAGAAGTTACAGTTATTTCTGAATCAGGGTTATATTTAACATTGTACAAATTATATGTTTTTTCAGAAATAACTTCGCGTAATTCTTTAATACCCATCATTGGGGCATACTGATTATAGCCCTTTTTCATATTTTGATTTACCAATGAAATTAATTCATCGGAAACAGGAAAATTTGGAAATCCCTGCGACAAATTAATTGCATTGTATTCGTTTGCCAACGACGACATTACTGTAAAAATTGTTGTTCCAACATTTGGAAGCTTTGTTATTATTGCTGATTTGCTCGTAATCATATTATAAAATCGTTAAAAAATCAAAAATCAAAAGTAATAATTAATGAATAATATGATTCATATTTTATATTACCGCAAATCTCGAAAATAGTAATGATTAAATTTAATTCCGAATAAATTCGTGTAATTTATGGCATATTTTTTTGGTGGCATAATTTATTCACTAATATTTTTATTAATTTTGGCAAACAAACAATTCGATATGCCTAATCTTTTTTCCGACTTTTTTCAACTATTTTATCCAAACACATGTGCATCGTGTGGACAAAGATTGGTTACAAACGAACAAATTATTTGTACACATTGTTTAGCCGACTTACCGCGAACAAATTTTCATAATCAACACGATAATCCGGTAAGTCAGATTTTTTGGGGAAGGGTTAATATTCAAAATGCTACTGCACTTTTCCGGTTTCAAAAAGGTTCACGATTTCAGGAGTTGTTGCATCTGTTAAAATATAAAGGGCGAAAAGATGTTGGCGTTGAATTAGGCAGACAATTGGGGTTTGAGCTTAAAAAATCCGATTTATATAAAAATATTGAAGTTGTTATTCCGGTTCCTTTACACCCAAAACGCCAGCACAAAAGAGGATACAATCAGTCAGAATGCATTGCCAATGGTATAGCCGAAAGTATGGGGATTGCAGTACAGGCAAATAACGTTGTGCGTAATGTTTCAACACAAACACAAACAAAAAAATCGAGAATAGAACGATGGCAAAATGTTGAATCAATTTTTGAACTTAAAGAACCACAAAAACTCGAAAACAAAAATGCACTTTTAGTAGATGATGTTGTAACAACAGGTGCAACACTCGAAGCTTGTGCTCAATCTATTATTAACACAGAAGGAATAAAATTAAGTATAGCCGCACTTGCTTTGGCGTAATTAATGATTTACGATTTATGAGTACAAAAATTAAAATAATAAACGACCCTGTTTACGGGTTTATTAATATGCCACAAGCAACAAATTATCGTATAGTAGAACATCCATGGTTTCAACGATTACGACAAATTCGTCAGCTTGGTTTGGCTTTTTTGGTTTATCCGGGAGCAACGCACACACGATTTCAACATGTATTAGGAGCAAACCATCTTACTAATCTTGCAATAAATGTAATCAGAAGCAAAGGGTTTTTTATTAATGAAGATGAAGCAAATGCAGTTTGTGCGGCGATTTTATTACACGATATTGGTCACGGTCCTTTTTCACACGCACTCGAAAATGTTCTTATTGAGAATATTAAACACGAAACTATTTCCGAAATTTTTATTGAAAGAATAAATAAAGAGTTTGATGGAGAACTATCGCTTGCAATAGAAATCTTTAAAAATCAATACAAAAAAAACTTTCTTCACCAACTAATCTCAAGTCAACTTGATATGGATAGACTCGATTATCTTAAACGCGACAGTTTTTTTACAGGAGTTTCGGAAGGCGTAATTGGAAGCGATAGAATAATTAATATGCTCAATGTTATTGACGACAAATTGGTAGTAGAAGAAAAGGGAATTTATTCTATCGAAAAATTTTTAATAGCACGAAGATTAATGTATTGGCAAGTATATCTTCATAAAACGGTACTCGCAGCAGAACAAATGCTTATACATATTATTAAAAGAGCTAAAGAGCTGATAAATAATAATTACAGTTTGCAAATGCCTCCTGCATTATTTAACTTTTTTAAAAATAAATATTCTGAAAATGATTTCCGTAACGAACCGGAAGTGTTAAAGCAATTTGCAAAACTCGATGATAACGATTTACTTTCTTACATCAAGCTTTGGGCAGATTGCAATGATGAAGTACTCTCGCAGCTTTGTAGCAGATTTGTTAATAGGCAATTGCTAAAAATTGAGATGCAAAATTCTAAATTTGACGAAAACAAAATCGAAAAATATTTGAATAATGCTTCAAAAAAACTGAATATTTCAAAAGACGATGCAAAATATTTTGTTTTTACCGATTTTGCAACTAACAATGCATATAATGCTACCGACGACCATATAAATATATTATTTAAGTCGGGCGAAATAAAGGACATAACTGATGCTTCGGATATGCTTAATTTACAAACACTTTCGAAAAATGTAGTTAAATATTTTTTTTGTTACCCCGAGGAATGTAGGGTTTAAATATTAGTTACTGTTCGGGTATAAGTCAATTATCTATTTAGTGTCTGTCCATAAAGTCAAGAGTCTGGAATATAAAGTTCGATGACAAGGCTTGCGAAGTTTTGAAAATCAAGGAGT
>Ga0154308_1110_pt1 | contig 24015 bp, 17 predicted proteins | sample RifGroA2_FD_105602 | JGI IMG/M metagenome (GOLD analysis project Ga0154308, IMG submission 105602) | Bacteroidetes bacterium GWA2_32_17
TATTTCTTTTTTATTATAGCGGCGGTAATGACCAGCAATACTATCATATTTACTAAATAGTGCATTGTGAGCCGGGACATTAATTATAATTAATCCATTATGCTTTAAATATTGAATAGCTTTTTTAATAAAATCCCTGTCGTTTTCAATATGCTCAATAACATCCATTAGAAATACAATATCAAACGAGGCTAATAAATTCGGGTTATTGTCAAAAATATTATAAAAAATAATATGTTCTTTGCCAATATTTTTAACTCCGATTTCATAAGTGTTTCGTTCTAATTCACAACCTAAAATGGAATAATTAAATTTGCTTTTAAGTTGGTTCAGAAATACACCGGTTCCACATCCGATTTCAAAAATATTTTGTTTTGAAACAGGTAAGACATTCAATTTCAGAAGCGTTTTAAAACGCCATTGAAACCAAAAATGATTTTCTTTAGCGAATTGGTGCCAGTCACTTGCCATTGAAACATTGCTTCTGTCACTTTGAACATTTACCATAATTTATAGTTTGTATTTCCTTATTTAATATCATTTTATCAATAATATACAAAGGTCTTTCTTTAGATTGAAAAAAGATTCTCATTATATATTCTCCTAATATTCCTAAAGAAATTAATTGAATTCCTCCAAAAAGAATAATTAAAAAAATTGTGGCAGTAAAACCACTGGGCATATCACCAATAAATATTTTTATATAAAGTACATAAATAAAATAAAAAAGAGAAGTTAATATTGAAATAAAACCCAATGAAGTCATTGCTTTAACCGGAAAGTAACTAAAGTTAAATAACCCGTCGAAGGCAAGTTGTAACAATTTACTAAAGGAATAATTACTTTTACCGGCATATCTTTGTCTTCTTTCGTACTCAACGCCCACTTGCTTAAATCCAACCCAACTGCGTAAACCACGAATAAAACGACTTTGTTCAGGCATGATATTTATTATATTAACAACTCTACGGCTCATCATACAAAAATCACCGGAATCAATAGGAATACTTATGTATGACGTTCTTTTTAAAATCCTATAAAAAAGATTATATGATAATACTTTTAAAAACATATCTTTTCTTTTTTTTCTTATTCCGTAAACAACATCAAATCCGTTTTTGATTTTTTCATAAAAATCAAAAAGTAATTCAGGAGGGTCTTGTAAATCTGCATCTAAAATCATAATTGCATCTGATGCTCTGGCACATTTTAATCCTGCTGATATAGCTGTTTGATGCCCAAAATTCCTTGATAAAATAACAGCTTGATATTTGCTGTCTTTTAATGCCTGGTCAATTACAAGTAATGATGTTCCATCAATACTTCCATCATCAACAAGCACTATTTCTATGGATGTTGTTGATTTTGTAGATATAACATCTAATTGTTGTATTAGTGTAGTAAATACACCTATTTCATTAAATAAAGGTATTACAATTGAAATTTTTGGTTCTGCATCCATATATATTATATTTTTTTAGGTTTTTATACTTTAGATGGTCATAATTTGAGTTTTTTATTTTTTTTAAAACCTCACCCCCAACCCCTCTCCGAAGGAGGGGAGTCAAAAAGGTAACAACAAATTATTCCCTTTTAAAGTATAATTAAGAAAACCTCTGAAAAAATTCAATGACTGAAATACCAATTTAGGTTTGAAAGTTGAATTTTGTAAATTACTTGTCATTTGTTGTTTGAGATTTCAGATGTGCTTTTATTATTACCTCAAAATATACATTTTGCCAACTCCCTGTTTAAAAAACTTATCAGCATCTGTTGCACGATGTTCTATGGTTTCGCTGTTTAAGCGGGCAATAACTTTAAAAAAGTAAACTCCATTAGCAAGTTTATCGCCATACATATCGGTGCCATTCCATGCAAATTGCGAAATGTTATTACCAACGTGCACATTTCCTAATTCATCTAAACCAATTTCACGAACAAATTTACCTGTTATTGTAAAAATTTGAATACGAAAATCGTCTGGAATTTCGGAACCTGTAAGTGTAAACACAAATTTAGTTGAAGTACTAAATGGGTTTGGGTAATTATAAACATTTGTTACGGTTGCTTTATTAATTACTTCAAAATCTATACGATAATCAACATCTCCGCTTTCGTTATCAGAAACGTCTGTTGCCTGAATACGTAACTGGTATTTCCCATCAGCTAATACAGGAAGATATTCTATTTTACAACTATTTTTAGGAAGTTGAGCAGGTGTCCATAGCAATTCGGGATTAGTATAATTTTTAAAATAAATTCTTTGTTCAATTTCTGTTGTTTTATTTGTTATATATATTCCAAAATTTGATGTGTCCTTTAATACCAAAAATTTATTCTCATCTTTTAAAGTAACTAATATGTATGGCTTTGCCGAAACAATATCGCCATTTAAAATATGTATTCCATCAAATGTAACATCAAGCAAAGGATTAGTAATATCTGATGAAACATAAAATGGTTTTTCGGCAATATTATTAAAATGATATTGCTCCAATTGAGCATATTTGCCAGTATTAGTGTCAACAGTATTAACTTCGTACCATATATGATTTAAACCTGCATATCCTGTTGTGTTAAATGTTATAGTATCAATAAGAACATCACCGGAAGGATGTTTGCGTAATTTGCGGTAACCATCTGGTAAATTAATTATCTGGTTATTTCTATTCTGCACCCAATATTTAACCAACAAACTATCCATATCGTACCTACTAACGTTTTCGGTTGCAACAGAAAATGTCATAATTTCACCTTCCTGTAAAGTATCATTTACAAACCAATAACCCTTCTTTGGATTAATTGCAGTTTCAGGTGCCTCGTCATAAGTAATCTGCCAGCGTTTGAGTTGCGACGGGGTTTTTAATGTTTCGTCTTTTGTTAAAAGATTAAATCGCAAATAAGGATATGTTGCTACATCAACATAATTATACAAATCGTAAATATCGTATTGCGGAGGCAATAAAAATGGAATTGCCGAAACACTGTCATTATTTTGTTTATATGCTTTTACTTCAACATGAACACTATCATCGGTTGGATTTTCCAAAGGATATTGCAGCCAGTGTAATGTTTGCCATGCTCTTGCAGGTCCAATTAATGTTGAACTAACTTTTCCGGAAGTAAAATTTGTAGGCAAATCAATTTTAAAATCAACAGTATCATCGGGAGTTGCACCATAAGTTTCTACAGCAGACGCTCCATTACCTTTTTTGCAGAAAAACACATAAGGAATATTGTTACCAATAGTTCCCAAATCCAAAGGTGATGAACTTAAACTTTCGAATGCCTGATATGCAACTTGGGGCCACAGTTGAAGGTTACCACTTCTGAAAGTATAAATAAAAAAATAAAAACTATCAGGCACGTTATAAATAAAGGTCGCAAGCTTTTCGAGGTGAGAAGTATCAGCAGGAAAAACAAAATAATTATTGGGACCACCGTGTGTAGGACATGGGTTATTTATATGTCCCAAATCTCCATGTTCAGTAGATTTCCAAGGAATTAATGTAGTTGGGTCAATTACAACGGCTAACACAGCGTATCCTGGTCCACACGAAGTATGGTTGTATAGAGCACCAATAAAATAACTGATTTCGTTATATTCAACATCATTATTTGCTGAACCAATATCATGTACGCGAAGTTGTTTAGGAGCATTTACAAAATCAAATGTTCTGTTTGGGCGGTTATAATCTATTGATTGAAAACCATCTTTTTTGTACTGAAAAAAATGTGCCTGCGACCAGCCGGTTTTTCCGGGGATATAAATAAACGAACTTTCTTTCCATGCATTAGGCTGGCTGCCCTGTGGAACAGCACTAACTCGCCAAAAACAAACTGTGCTATCTGTTAAAACAATAGGTGGTTGCCATTCAACAACGCCTCCAATTTGAGTAACAGTTCCACTATCAGGATATGTAAAAAGGTCAGTTGTATCAATTTCGAAAATATAAGTTTGCAAACCAACAAAAGGATAACTTGTTGATGCTTTTAATGTTACTGTATTATTCGGAAAAATTGCATATTCATAAGGATAAATTGGGAACAGGTCGTTTGAGCGAATTGTTATATTTGTGCATGCATAGTTATTGGTTTCGCTTAATTCAGGGATAGAATCAAAGGCATCAACTTTTACACAAAAATTATTAACTCCTGAACCTTTTAAATAATTTACCGGAATTTTTGTAAGTACAGTATCTTTATAATAACAACCGTAAACAAAATCTATATAATTTTCGGTAGTACCATCGGGATATGTTCGTGTAATATTTAATGCAAAAGTATCAACGAAAGCTTTTCCAATATTTGTAACTATTGTTTTAACATAAAACGAATCGCTTTCGGATGTAACAATTTGAGGAACTGAGCTTATAGAACTATTGTTAATTGTTAAATCGGGCAAATAGAATGTTTTTAAAGCAACAGCAGGGTCGCCGTGCAACGTAAACTCAAGACATGTGTTTAGTATAGAATTACCAAAGTTATTGAACAATGTTATATTTCCATCGCGGATACATTTACCAATTGACTGCATATAATTTTTATAAGCAAATTGTTTGTACAACTCTTGGGTAAATATATTTAATAAGTTTGCATAGCCCAAATCAACTGTTGCGAGAAATGCGATAGCACCCTTTTGAGGTTCAAATATCCATCTTTCGCTAATTTTTTTTGGAGCAGGTAAAAATATATCGCCGGTTAAGCATGAATTAGCTATTAGCAATGGATTTTTATAAATATTATTATAAACATCGGGTTCTTCAATATTCTGGTCGAAGCCACCGGTATAGCCATGTCCAAAGAATGTGATTAAAGATGTGCCGTCATTGATTAAATTTCGAACAGTATCGGCAACTGTAATTTGAATAGGCAAACTCGTTGTTTTCAAAAAAGTATTTACATTTCCTCCAAATAAAGTATCAGAAATTATTGCTTCATAATCACTTAAGTATCCCGCAAAAGTATTTTGCTGCTCGGTAGTTGAACCACCGCCAAAATGAATAACACGCTTCATCCATTCGGCGGCACTGTCATTTTCATGTTCAATTACTTTTGATAAATAAACTCCTACTTCATTATTATTTGTTGCGGCTATTCTTCCAATAGGGATTTCGTTAGTGTTGTTATTAGTTAATATTTTAGTTGTTAACATATTATCAGATGAAGGATTACCATAGGAAGGAACAAGACAAACTTCAAAATTTGCTGTATTTTTTCTAAAACTTTCCCAATATGACCATGTTCCGGAATGAATTCCTTTGCCAATTAAAAAAACATATTTAATTAAAGAATCGTTAGAATTTGAAGGTGTTGAAATATATTTTAGAAAATTTTTAATTGCAAGCGGATGTTTTTTTATACCATAAGAAAACTGGTCGTACAACTGTTCAACATCATAACAATATGCACTATACTTGTTGTTTAAATTTCTATAATCTTTATATGCGGTGGCACCTGTCCATAACAAATTATTTGTTATAATAACATAATCTGTTGTATTAATTACGGTTGGTAAATAATTTACAAAATTCTTTTTTTTTAACTTTGGAATATATTTAACAGAATCTTCAGAAATAATATAACATTCTTTTTCGTTGCCACTATTAGGAACTATTGCATTTAATTTAGAATTTTGATAAACAACTGGAATTCTTTTGTGATTTGTTAAATCCCATAAAACTGCATTAGTACTTAAAAATTGTTCGATTTGAAGTAAGGTTTTGCTGCCATAACTATCTTTTATTCTAAAATTCTGTGCATATAATCCATTAAATGCAAAATCTCTTGCATATGTAAGGGTAATGTATGCAATTTCAATATAATCAGTAGATACATTCAGGTCATTTATACAGCTAAAAGTGATACTTGTTGTTGGAGAAAGACTAGATGTGGTTATATATGTTTTTTTTACAGAAGTTAAGCCGTAAAAAGTAGTATCAAAAATTTGTGTAGAATTTAATGTAACATTTAAGTGATGACCATAATGTGAATTTGAGGCAACTGAAATACTTAATGAGGAAGGTGTTATTCCTGTTAAATGCCCGGGAGTGTTTAATAATTTGGTTGTTGAATGTATTGTAGAATTATTAATGTTGTCAATTCCAAAATAAGTATCGAACCAACCTTCACCTTTTAAATATCGTGGACCATTTTCGGCTCCGTAATAATATTGTGGATTTTGTTCTAACACATCAACTACACAATTAGGAACTGTTTGATATGTGGGATTTGTAAAATCAGTATCTGTTTCTACTGTAACTCTTTTGTTACCTGAAAGCAAATTGTTAGAAGTTAAATAATAATATGCAGTATCGGTATATAAACTGTAATATGGATTTGTGATATCAGTTATGGGTTCAAATAAAAGAGAATCTAACCAACCATCGTTACCTTTTGCATAAAACTCAATATAACCATTAGCAGCTAAAGTTCCATTAGTTTCGCCAAATAAATAAATATATTGTTCCTTACCGCGATAAAAAAGTTGAATGTTACGTGTATCAATTCCACCAAGGTCAAAACCAGAGTTTTCAAGAGCTTGTTTAGAAATACGATAAATGCCCTCTTGCGTAATTGGAATTTTAAAATAAGTTTGATTATAATTAATCCACTCGTTACCATATTGTTGTGCGATATTAACAAATGGAAAAAGTAAAAATGATATTATGAAAAATAAAATTTTCATTTATTAATTGTGAATTAAATACAAATATACAAAAAAATAACGTATTAAATTAATAATTATTTAAGTTTAATAATTTACTTTGTAAAAACAAAAATATGTTTAATAAACTTTTTCCAATAGAATACAGTGAGCCACTGTTTCGTCCGCCCAGCGAAGCAGATTCACTAATTTTGCAAATTACAAATGGGTGTACTTGGAATAAATGCTCGTTTTGCGAAATGTATTCAACAAAAAAGTTTAGCGTAAAAAAAGAAGAAGATATTTTTAAAGAAATTGAAGAAGTTTCAGAATTAATACCAGGTATTAGAAAAATCTTTCTTGCAGATGGAAATCCAATGGTTCTTTCTACTGAAAAACTTAAAAGAATTTTAGATAAAATTTCAAAAACTTTTCCAAAAGTACGAAGAGTAACAACTTATGCACTTCCCCGCGACATTATTTCAAAGACTCCGGAAGAATTAAAATTGTTACAAGAATCAGGTCTGAAAATGATATACGTGGGAATTGAGTCGGGCGATGATGAAGTGCTAAAATATATAAACAAAGGAGAAACTTACAATTCAACAGTTGAAGGGCTTTTAAAAGCAAAAGAAGCAGGTATAAAACTATCGGTTATTATTCTCGAAGGAGTAGGTGGATTAAAGTATTCGGAACAACATGCAATAAACTCAGCTAAAATTTTAAATGCAATTCAACCTGAATTTGCATCTGTGCTTGTTTTAAGTTTTCCTTATGGGATAGAACATTATAAGCTAAAATTTATAGGAGAATATATTTCCATGGCTATTCCCGATTTACTAAAAGAAATGGAAGTTTTCATAAATAACATTCAACTCGAAAACACAATTTTCAGAAGTAACCACGCTTCTAATTATCTTGTATTAAACGGAATACTTAATCGAGACAAAGAGCTATTTTTAAATAAAATTGATTTCGCAATTAAAAATCCAAAATTGGCAGGGCTCAGGGCTGAGTGGCAAAGAGGGTTATAAAAAAGTTCATTGTTCTATGTTTATAGTTTAAGAAGGTTCACTGTTCATTGTTTAAAAAAGTTTACTGTTTCGAGTTGAGAGTTTTAAACTTTGTATTTTTTTTCAGACCAAATCATAATAGAGATAGCAACAGCAACAAGTCCAATTCCAATTAAAAAAGCACCGACATAGCCAAGCCAGTGGTAAAAAACAATTCCTAAAAATGGTGCAAATAATGACCTGTAACCTGTTAGTGTTAAATGTATTGCGTGATAATTAGCAGCTTCTTCGTTTTTACAAAAATATGAGGAACCAATATTCCATAACAGCGACATTGTTGCAGCAAATATTCCATGAAAAATAACAAAAAACAACATAAACAAGTACAGTTTCAACCCTAATAATTCGAAATGTACAGGGAAATAATATGTTAACAACAAGCACAACAAATAAAATAAAATTGAGCAAAAAGTTATAACACCGAACCTACGGGGGTCAATTTTTCCCAATAACCTGCCAAAAAATGGAAGTGTCAAAATTGCAATTATATTATATGAATTTCTATAAAAAGCTACACTCGAATAATTCAAATGCAATTCCGATTCGTAAAAAATTGTTATTATACTAACTGTTCCCAAAAAGGCAAAACCATAATACATAAAAGCCCATTCGAAGTGTTTATATGGAACATTGTTACGAATAATGTTTTTCATATCTCTAAAAGACTTTTTAATTGATTTAAAAACATTAAGATACTCGGCAGGAAATTCAGTTTCTTCATATTTTATCAACGATAAAAGATACACTGAAACAATACCTAAAACTCCAATTATCGGGAACACATAAATAAAGGAATAATGGTCATAATCAAGTAATAATCCGTATAAAAATGTTACAACCATCATTACAATTTTATTTATTGATGTTGAAATACTATAAAGTTTCCCAAAATTATCATGCGAAAATATGTTTTTAAGAAATAAGTTAATAGTAGGATAAATAATTGGTTGTGCAAAAAAATAAATAAGAAAAATCACAAGAAATGCCCAGTGGTAATATGAGTTTGCAATTGTTTCAGCTTCGGTATGTGGAAAAAATATAAGTAAAATCAATGGCAATCTTGTAGCTAAAGCAACATATTGCAATAATTTCTTTTTGCTTCTAACCTTCTTAAGATATTCGTTAAAAAAAATAGTGAAAACTAAAACAATAGCGCTAATTTGAATTAAAATGCTTAACTGAAAATCGCTGCCCTTTAAACTTTTTACAAACACAAATTCGTTCAAAGCCAGCACTCCCAGAATTATTCCTTCAATAATTGAATAAATTAAATGTAATTTAAAAGTAAGTTTTTCTTCGGATGATAAAATTAATTCCTTAAATCTGAACATTAAAAATATTTTTAGTAAAGATGTGAGTATTTTTTCTTGGGTTTGACACCCCAGAAGGCTATCTTTCTTAAAATCTGATACATAACAAATCAGTTTTCGCACTACACCTTTTTTTCACAAGTTAGTTACATTTTGCATATATTAGCCTCATGGGCTGGCTCGTGACTCCATAATTTTTTCTACAAGTACTGGTTAATCACTCTGGCAGGGGGATATTTTTCACTTTTCACTGTTAAGCCCTGCTGCTTCCAAGGCTTTAGAAAAACTGCCGAAGCGGTTATAGTAGGTTTGACGAGTTCCTTTCCCGGGGGCATTTACTTCTTTAGACATAGGTATCCTGCCGAGTTGCGATGCCAGCTTCCGCAGATTGTTAATTAATTGTTCATCAGAATATTTGGGATTGCGTTGTTGCAGCGGGGTTACAGATACGCTCACTTTATTGGGGTCAAGTCCTGCTGCTTTCAAGGCTTTCGAAAAACTGCCGAAGCGGTTACGGTAGGTCTCACCAGTTACTTTTCCGGAGGCATTTACTTCTTTAGCCATAGGTATCCTGCCGAGTTGTGATGCCAGCTCCCGCAGATGGTTAATTAACTGTTCATCGGAATATTTGGGATTGTGTTTTCGCGGCGTGGTTACAGATACGCCCGATTTATTGGGGACAAGTCCTGCTGCTTCCTGGGCTTTTCGCAGGCTTCCGAAAAATCTAAAATAGATTGAGTAGCTTATTTTTTTTGCGGCAGCAATATCTTTTTTTCTTGGCGTCCAGCCAAGCTCCGCTGACATCTTCCTGAGATAGTTCAATAATTCTTCTTTAGTATGCTTATTTAAAAATTTGAACCCAAGCTGCAATACATGTTTTTGGCAGGACTGTAAAACAAACATATCATTTGTTTGCAGAAACTCCCTGAGTTCTATTAACTTAGGAGTCCGCCCCGACTGGCGGGCAAATTCTTCGACTTTTAGCAGACAGGTCTTGATAAATTTTTCTTTTTCCGCCTTCTTAATTTCTTTTATTAATTCATGGTAATTATCACAGCAGTTTCTTAAAATAACCCGCACTTCTCTACCTGTTAAATTGAATATTTCAGCAATATCTTCAAAGAAACGGCCTTCTTTTGCCAGTGCAACAATCTTTAGGTTGCGTATGTGTTTTTCTTCACTGTTCATCGGGCTTCATAGTTTTTATCTGTTTCAAATGTTGTATCAAAACCGAAGCATTTAAAGAACTTTCTTTTGTTGTACTCGGTTTTATCGTAATCGCAGAATTTTTTGTACACATTAGAACAAATTGTCTTCATAATGCTGTATTTTTTTACAAATATACAAAAAAAAGAATTACAATCAGAATCGTCATGAGAAGAGAGTCCGAAGCAATCTGACATATCAGAGATTGCTTCCTGCTTCGTTTCCCACGGTCGCAATTGCGAGGTTTATACCGAAGCAATCTGCATATTGAAACGGATTGCTTCGTGCCTCGCAATGACGGTAAATAAAAATTATTTATAAAAAACTTATCAGCATTTCAACAAATTTCTCATTAACGGCAGGTATTTCAACTCTCGAAACATTAAAATCTTTTGATCCGATAACTAACGGATTAAATTGAGGAACTATTTGTATATCCAAATCGTATTTTGTTTCTAAATTTTCGCAAACAAAGCTTATTGGAATAATTACAACCTCTTTTATTTTATTATTTTTTAAATAGTTTAATTGTGATTGGGTGCTTGGTCCAAGCCAAGTCTTTTCATTCATTTGCGATTGATACGAAACGGAATAATTTAATTCGCAAGCTTTTGAAATTAATTTCGCCGTTCCTTCAATTGCTTTTTGATATGTATCGCCTTTTTTTATAAAGGATGTAGGTATAGAGTGTGCACTATAAAGTAAAAATGGATTTGATAAATTATTTATTTTAATGTGATTTGTTATTAATTCTTTCCAATATTCAACAAATAATTTATTTGAGTAAAATTCATTAATTGTGCGTATTGTTATATTTTGATATTGTGTTTTAATTTTTTCAAGAGCATATATTACACTTTCTGTCGTAGTAATGCTGTATTGCGGATAAAGAGGAATAACAATCACATCACAAATCCCATTGTTATAATATTCTTTAATAACATTCTGTATATATGGGTCTGAATAAGAATATGCAACCTTAACCAAATAATTATTTCCAATTTTATTTTGTAAAGCGTTAGCTAATTCTAAAGTGTTTCTTTTTAAAGGAGTTCCTCCAATTTGAACGTAACGAGCCCACGACTTTTTGTAACGAGTTTTACTTATATATAGCGATAATATATTTCTAATAAAATATGGAGCAGGAATAATATGCTTATCAAGAAAGATTAAACGTAAAAAATGCTTTACTTCACCCTCTGATTCGGGAACACCCATGTTAATTAATAAAACGCCCTTCATTTCTTTGATTTTAGGATTAAGGAATTATGATAGTTCGGCTTCGCACACCACAGGTTTAGGATTTTTATTTTTCGATTTTAAAATCATTATTCGATGTTCAATATTAGTTATTTTTTCTAATATGTCTTTAATTGATTTGCATTTTTTTGTCATGTTGAGCGAAGTCGAAACATCTATTTTTCAATAATTTAAAAAGATTACTCACATTTTAATTTTATAGTTCGACATGCTCACTACAAGTTTTCAATGTGTTCGTGAGATCGCTTCGATAAGTTCTTCACTTATCATTCAGAATGATAAAAGAAATTTAAATTGTTTTCGAATATTTATCGCCTTCTGTATTTAACTGCGGGTCTAAAGCCATTGCAATATTTCTCACAACCAACATTCCTGATTTACTTACAATTAATTTGTTATTTGTTATTTCTAACAGATTATCATCAACAAATTCTTTAAACTTCTCGTTATTATAACAAATTATTTCTTTAACTTTTAAAGCAGAAATTAAAAAAATATTTCCAACCTCATCGAAGTTTAAAACACCATTGCACATTATTTCGTCAATAACTTCTTTGCAAACTTGTTCGTTAAAACTTAGCGAATATCCACGTTCAACAGCTAATTCTTCGTTTTCAATTCTTTCGATATATTTTATTAGCGTTTTTTCGTTTTGGCTAAACCCGCCCCACAGTTGCGAAATTGACGAAGAACCAAAACCATAAACCTGACCTGTAGTTTCTTTTGTGCAATACCCCTGAAAATTACGATGTAATCTTTTATTGAGCAATGCTTTCGATAAATCATCGTTTGGTTTTGCATAATGGTCTAATCCAATTTGAATATAACCACTTTGTACAATTAAATCCATTGACGATAAAAACATCGAAAGTTTTTCTTCGGGTGAAGGCAACCCTATTTTTTCAAGATTTTTTTGCTGGCTCATTGTTGCCCAAGGCACGTGTGCATAAGAAAAAGTAACAAGGCGGTCGGGCGATAATTCAATTGCTTGTTTAATAGTTTCGTTAAAACTTTCGACAGTTTGACCTGGTAGCCCATAAATAAAATCGTAGTTTACGCCTGTAAAACCTGCTTCTCGTACCATTTTAATTAGTTCATTGTGAGGCAGTTTTGAGCGCAGACGATTTACGCAGTCTAATATTTTTGTATTAAAATCCTGAATACCAATACTAATTCTGTTAAACCCCATTTTTCTTAAAAAGAGAATTTGGTCATTGTCTATATATGCAGGGTTACACTCAATTGCAATTTCAGCATTATTTTTAATTTTAAAAAGAGTTTTCAATTCATTCATAACTCTTTCGATATGTTTATGTTGAATAGAGTTTGGTGTGCCTCCACCCCAATGAATTTGCGTAACTTCCCGAGCTTGTGTGTTAATGTGCTTTGTTACAGAATGTATTTCTTTAATTAAACAATCAACATATTTTGAAACTAATGTTTCGTTTTCGAAAAGTGTAGTGTTACAACCGCAAAAATGACAACGTTGCGAGCAAAAAGGAATATGAATGTATATAGAAATATTTTTTTGCCCAACATTATTCGATTCTTCTATTTGAGTAATAAAATTATTGTTGTTGAATTCGCTTTTAAAAAAATTAGCAGGCGGGTAACTTGTATATCTTGGTCCGGGACGGTTATATTTTAAAATTATTTGTTTTTTGTTTACCATTTTATAAGTTATTATCAGATGTTAAGCAGAAGTTTTTGCCACTAATTTACTCGCATTTTTTTTATTTTATTGGTGTTCGTGAAATCGCTTCGCTAAGTTCACGAATTATCATTAATGCTTTCATGCAAATTCGTGCAATTCGTGGCTACTTTTTCGGATCGTGGTATAATTATTTTTTTGCATAACATAAGTTACAAGTTGTGATTTATTAAATTATTGTCTATTCCAGTTTATAGATTTTACCCAATCAACTACAAATTTTGCACTTTCAAAAGGTGTATTTGGTAATACTCCATGACCTAAATTAAAAATCCATTTCGATTCTTTAGAACCAAACGAAAGATAACTTTCAAGTTCATTTTTAAGAGTATTCTTATTTGCCAGAAGCATTCTTGGGTCAAGATTTCCCTGCAAACCCAAGTCGTTTCCCACTTGTTTTCTGACAATAGAAATAGAATTTTGCCAGTCAATACTAACAACATCGGCAATATCAGTAGTCATATCTTTTACGCCATTTCCTATTCCTTTTGGAAAATAAATAAAAGGCGTACCCGTTGCACGTACTGCATTTCCTATTTCTCTGACTGCATACAAAAATACATTTTTATAAATATGATAAGGTATCAAACCAGCGTGAGTTTCGAACAACTGAAACGCTTGCACACCGGCTTCAATTTGTTTTAGTGCATAATGTTTTGACACTTCAACAATTTTAGTTACAAGCTTTTTTGTAAGTTCCGGTTTTTCAAAAATAAATTTTGTTGCATCAGGAAATTCGTGATTTGAGCTTAATCCCTGAATCATATAACAAAGTACAGTCAAAGGTGCTCCACAAAAACCAATCAAAGGTATATCATCAGGTTTAGTTTTGTTTACAATTTTAATTGCATCCATTATGTAATCAAAAAATGAAAGGTCAATTTTAAGAACATCCATAGGATTTGCAATATCCTTTAAGGGTTTTTCGAAACGAGGACCTTGAGCTGTAAACTCAACTTTTAAACCCATAGCTTGAGGTACAACCAAAATATCAGAAAATAAAATTGCTGCATCAACACCTAAATCGTAAACCGGCAATAAAGTTACTTTTGCTGCAAGTTTAGGTTCGAGCATTAACTGACTAAAACTGTAATTTTCGCGTAATTTAAGATAAGATGGCAACACTCTTCCTGCCTGACGCATAAACCAAATCGGAGGACGACTACACTTTTTTCCTTTTATTGTATCTAAAAATATTGACATTTAAAATAATTTATTGTTCAAAAAATGTTCATTGTTAAGAAATGTTTATAGTTCATGGTCATACAGTTGTTATTCAATTGTCATACATGGACATACTGTTGTTGTTTACAGTAATTTACTATTGAATGACTATGTTTGACTATTGTGTGACTTTTTTTATTATAATTGTTCAAGTGCTTTTAAATTTGCTTTTATTAATTTTTCTAAATCTTCGTTTGAATGAGCTTCTGAAATAAACATACTTTCGAATTGTGATGGAGCAAGATAAATTCCAGCTTCTAACGATAAATGGAAAAATTTAGCATATTTATCTTTATCAGAAGTCATTATTTGTTCAATTGATTCGAGCTTGTTTAAATCATTAAAAAATAATGTCATCATAGAGCCAACGCGGTTTACAACACCTTTTACATTAGTTTTTTTTAGATTATCAATAAATGCCTTTTCGACTTTTTCAGCTTTATCATTAAGTTTTTTGTAAAAATCAGGAGTCGAGTCCAAATATTTTAAAGTTGCTAACCCGGCATTCATTGCAAGAGGATTTCCTGATAAAGTCCCTGCCTGATAAATTGGACCAACTGGGGCAAGCATATCCATTAAATCTTTTCTTCCACCGTAAGCGCCAACAGGTAAGCCACCACCAATAATTTTGCCCAATGTTGTAATATCAGGCATAATGTTATAATATTCCTGTGCCCCACCTTTTGCAAGACGAAAACCAGTAATAACCTCATCAAAAATTAAAAGTGCATTATTTTTTTTAGTTATTTCTCTTAATCCTTCAAGAAACCCTTTAGCAGGTTTAACAACTCCCATATTTCCTGCAACTGGCTCAACAATTATTGAAGAAATGGAGTTCTTATGTTCTATAAAAAGTTTTTCGACGGATTCTAAATCGTTATAATTTGCAGTAAGAGTATCTTTAGCAATTGATTGAGTAACTCCAGGACTATCGGGTAAACCTAAAGTTATTGCTCCCGAACCAGCTTTAATTAAAAAACTATCGCCATGTCCATGATAACAACCTGCAAATTTTATGATTTTATCTTTCTTTGTATAACCTCTTGCAAGCCGAATAGCGCTCATTGTAGCTTCTGTTCCTGAATTTACCATTCTAACTTTCTCGACTGAAGGAACCATTTTGCAAATTTGCTCTGCCATTTCGGTTTCAATAATTGTAGGTGCACCATAACTTGTTCCACGTTTTAAAGCATCGGTAATTGCATTAACAATAATTGGATGAGTATGTCCTAAAATCATTGGTCCCCACGAGGCAACAAAATCAATGAAAACATTTCCATCAATATCTTCAATTTTTGAACCATTCGCTTTTTTAATAAAAAGTGGAGTTCCTTTAACGCTTTTAAATGCTCTAACCGGGGAATTTACACCACCAGAAATTACTTTGCATGCACGTTCAAATTCAGTTTTGCTTTTTTCTATTTTCATTTAATAATAATTTTTTTGACTAAACTATGTTTCGGTTTTTAACCGTGTCATAGTTAAGACCAAATATATTTTAATTTTTGTTCTACAATGGCAATATACGATTGATTATAAAAATTTTCTTTATCAAAATTAATTAATTCATAAGCTAATTTTTGATTACACAAAGACCCATTCCTAAAACCACAATAATCAACAAAAGATGAATATTGCCAATCTTCCATTTTTTTTACTAATCCATTGCGAATAGGATTTTGATGTATGTATTGAAAGCAATTAAAAACATAATCCATTTTATTTGTGCGATTTAAAACGTTAGCTAATAGTTTTGCTTCTGTATTTTGAGTAAATAAAGAACCAACTCGTTTCTCTTGTTTGTTAATTGCTTGAGAATAGGTACTTAAAATTATTCTTATCCCTTCACTAAAAACGTTACGATCTTGATTTGCTTTGATGATTTTTTGTGTTGTTTTTTCATTTGCAAATATTAAAAAATGAAAATGATTAGGCATTAAACAATATGCCAATATTTCACAAAAAGGGAAAATATGTTTGCGAATTTTTTTTAAGAAAAAGATATAATTTTCGTTATTATAGAAAATATTTTCTCTATTATTTCCACGATTAAAAACGTGATATATGTTATCCTTTTCAAAGTACATTTTGTTTGTTTTGATTAACTGTGGCACGGTTTCGATTAACTGTGGCACGGTTTGAAACCGTACCACAGTTTACATAACTATTTTTTCTGTTTTTCTTTTATAAATTTAGCAATGTCTTTAGCAAAATATGTAATAATAATATCTGCACCGGCTCTTTTGAACGATGTTACAATTTCCATCATCAATCTTTTTTCGTCAATCCAACCATTTGCAGCAGCAGCTTTTACCATCGAAAATTCACCGCTAACATTATATACAGCTAAAGGCATTTTGAACATTTGTTTTGCTCTGTAAACAACATCAAGATAGCTCATTGCTGGTTTAACCATAACAATATCAGCTCCTTCTTCAATGTCTAAAGCAATTTCACGCATTGCTTCGTCGCTGTTTGCGGGATTCATTTGATATGATGCTCTATCACCAAATTTAGGTGCACTTTCTGCTGCATCTCTGAATGGACCATAAAATCCTGATGCATATTTTGCTGCGTACGACATTATTGGAATTTTTACAAATCCATTTTCGTCTAATGCTTTACGAACTGCACTAATTCTGCCATCCATCATATCGCTTGGTGCAATCATATCAGCTCCGGCTTTGGCTAACGAAACAGATTGTTTTGCAAGTGTTACTAATGTTAAATCGTTATCAACATCATTATTTACAATTGTTCCGCAATGCCCGTGAACTGTGTATTCGCAATTGCAAACATCGGCTACAATAAATATTTCTGGTAATTCTTTTTTTATTGCTCTGATTGCTTTTTGAACTATGCCATCGTGCTGGCAGGCAACTGTTCCATCTTCATCTTTATGTTCAGGGATTCCAAAAAGCAAAACTGATTTAACTCCTAAATCAAAAATCACCTTACATTCTTTCACTAAATTATCAACTGAAAGCTGAAAATTACCCGGCATTGATTTAATTGGATTTTGAACATTTACACCTGGACAAACGAACAAAGGCATAATTAAATCGTCAACAAAAACTGATGATTCGGTAACCATTTTACGAACTACCGGACTATAACGTAATCTACGAAGTCTGGTTTGTGGAAAAGAAGCTTTATAATTCATAATGTTTTTATTTAAGTTTATAATATTGAAATATTTCTTTTACTAATCCTTCTATATTTGATTGTTGTGCAGTTATTAAAGGTTCTACTTCATATTCTTTCATTGTTTTTGAAGTTGGTTTACCGATACTTACTGCTTTAATGTTACTTACATTAATTTTATTTTTAATTAATAATTGTGCGAAGTTAACAAAACATGACGAACTTGTAAATATTATAAAATCATATTTATTTTCGTTAACGAGTTTTATTAATTCAGGAAATTTTGTTTTAGTTAGAACAGTATTATAACAATTAATACGTTTATATTTGCAATGATTGTTCAATGTGTTTTCGATATTAGTGTTAGCTATATTTCCGAGTAATAATAAAACATTTGAATCTTTTTTAATAACGGTTTCGACTAATTCTATTGCAAATTTTTCGGCTAAATTACTTTTGCTGATATAAGTTGGACTAATTCCTATTTTAATAAACTCGTTTGCAGTTTTTTGTCCAATTACTGCGATATTAATATTTTCAAGTATTTGTAATGATTTAAAAATCTGATTAATTTTTTTTAGAAAATAAATAACTCCGTTTTTACTTGTAAATACAAGCCAATTGTAATTTGTTATATTTTTAATTAAATTAGTTTCCTGGGTGCTAATACAAGATTCTTCAATTTCTATCATTGGGTAATGATACAATAACGCACCAGAGTTAATCAACGATTTTTCTAATTCATAAAAGCTATCGTTAGGTTGAGTAGAAATAAGTATTTTGTTGCTTAGCTCATTCATTTAAATCGAATAGTTTGATATTTCTTTTGTGGCAATCTTCTAATAATTCGTTAGCCATTTGTTTTGCCATATCAAAAGCTTTTTCGATAGTTGTTTCTTTCTTCATTCTAATAAATTGTCCGGTTGACAATTGACCTGCTAATATATCTAATTCCACTTTATTTTGAATAACTATTGCATAAGCAGCTAAAGGGAATTTACAACCACCTTCAACTTCTTTCATAAAAACTCTTTCGGTTTTTACTGCAATTTCGGTTTCGTAATGATTTATTTTCTTTATTGCTTCAATAGTTTCTTTATCGTCAATCCTGCATTCAATGGCAATTGCACCCTGTCCAATTGCTGGCAATAAATTTTCGACAGATAAAATATTATTTTTAGAAAAAGATTTTCCTAAACGATTCATACCAGCAGCTGCCAAAATAATTGCATCGTATTGTCCTTCCTCTAATTTTCGCATACGGGTATCAATATTACCACGTAAATCGGCAAATTTAGCATCGGGACGAATTTTCATTATTTGAATTATTCTTCGTGGACTGCCCGTACCACATTTAAAATTTTGAGCAATTTCAAAAATTGAAGAATTATTCTTAGTTAAAAATAAATCATTTACCATTTCGCGTTTTGGAAAACATGCTAAAATTAAACCATTTGTGATATAACTTGGTACATCTTTTAAACTATGAACAGCAAAATCTGCTTTATTATCAATTAAAGCATTTTCGAGTTCTTTTACAAAAACGCCAGTTCCTCCAAAATTTACTAATGGCTTTTCAGTTACCTTATCGCCAAGTGTTGTAAATTGAACTATCTCAAATTCTTTATCTAAATTACTATTTCTTATTGTTACAACAGTCTGCTCTGTTTGAGTACGTGCTAATAAACTTCCTCGTGTTGCAACATTAAATTTTCTTTTAAAAGGCATGGTGATGATGTTGCAAATGTGGGTTATTCATATTTTCGTGAGGATTTTTCATATTCTCATGAGGGTTATTTAAATGTTCATTTAAGTGAACTTTAAATGTTCTTTTTAAAGCATCGCCCAAATGGCTCAGATGAGCAGGGTCGGTAACTTCTTTTAAATTTAACATGATTGTTTTAATAAGTGTATCGGAATAACTGTCCATTATGTTTTTAATAACTTCTTTTTGTTCATCAGTTAAACTTGACAGTTGAGTGCTATAAGTTTCAATTAATCTGTCTTTTATAGAATTAAATTCACCTTTAATTCCACGCATAACCGGAATTATTGACTGCATATTAAACCATTCGGTAAATTTCTCCTGTACTTCTTTAATTATTATTTCAGCTTTAATTATTTCACGCAATCTTTCTTCACGACTTGAGTCAATTATTATTTCTAAATCGTCAATAGTTTTTAAATACACATTGTTATTTTCACAAAGTTCAGGGTCAATGTTTCGGGGAACAGATAAATCAATTAAAACGACCTTTCTGCCATTTATTATATTTAGGTCGGTAATTTCTTCTTTTGTAAAAATATAATTTTGTGCACTGGTCGAAAATACAATTACATCCTGATTGTTGTAAAATTGATTTTTAGATTCAAAATTTACAAATGAAGCATTAAATTTTTTAGCAAACTCATCAGCTTTATTGTTAGTTCTGTTTGTAACTGTAATGTTACAGTCAACTTTATTTGTTAAATTTACAGCCACTAAATCAGAAACGGCGCCGGCACCAACCAGCATCACATTTAATTTGTTATCGGAAGGAAAAATTTCTTTAATTAAATTAACAGCAACTGAACCAATAGAGATAGCTCCTTTGCCTATTCCGGTTTCTGTTCTAACCCTTTTTCCAACTACAATTGCCATCTGAAAAAGTTTATTAAAAAACTCTTTTGTGGTATTTAAGTCTTTAGCTTTTTCATAAGCATCTTTAACCTGACCAAGTATTTCGTATTCACCTAAAATCATTGAATTTAAACTTGATGCTACATCAAATAAATGTTTTACAGCATCGTTGCACCTCTTTTTATATATAAAATTGATAAAATTTTCGATAGGGAGTTTATGAAAGTCACTTAAAAATCGAATTATACTTTTATATGCTTCTTCGGGATTTTCTGATGCAGCATAAATTTCAATTCTATTGCAAGTTGATAGCATAACACACTCACTTATATGTTGATACGAGTTTAATAAAGGCAATGCGATTTCAAGTTTGTCTGCAGAAAAATACATTTTTTCTCGGTTATCAACCTGAGTGGTTTTGTAATTAAGTCCAACTACTAATGTGTGCATTATTTCTAATAATTTTTTACAAAAATATTAAACTTTTATGTACTGTCCCAATAATTGTTTCTTAAAGTACTATAAATATGTTGTAAAACATAATGTGTTAATTGTTATTGCTTTGTTGTTTGCATTTTGATTTTGTAAAAATTAACATATTTTTTTGATTACGCTGCTCGAACTTAAACAAAGTTTTTATAATTTTAATATTTTATGTAAGTTTGTGAAAATTAAATTTGAAATGCGAAACTTTACTATAGTATTTATGACCTTTGTTTTTATTGCAGCATCAGTTTCATGCACAAAATACGAGGATGGTCCAATATTAACATTTCGTTCAAAAAAAACACGTATTGCTAATACATGGAAATACGAATCAATAATTTATGTTGAACAAAACAGCGTTGTTACCGAAAATTTACCTACAATTGAATTTACCTGCAATAAAGATGGCTCATATTCTGATAATGAAGACTCGGTTGGAACATGGAAATTTTCAGGAGAAGTTGACCTTATTATTTCTAAATCAAAAAATTCTGTAACAACCGAAACAAAATGGGAAATAATAAAACTTGCAAAAAAGCAACTTTGGCTAAGAATAAATAAAGTTGAACATCATTTTATTCCAAAATAATTATTTTATTAAACATATTAAGTTTATACTTTATAATTATTGTAAAGAAATAGGGTATAGATGAATTTGACGCACAAAATTTTCCTCTTTTTTAGCATAAGTTTAAATCTAAAACAATTTGCAATAATAAAATACTTCTAAAGTCAGACAATCTTTTATTGCCAAAATAAAGATTTATCTTTGCCAAAAAATAATTTATGAATTACGATTTAATAATAATTGGTAGTGGTCCTGGTGGATATGTGGCTGCTATAAGAGCTTCGCAGTTAGGCTTAAAAACTGCAATTGTAGAACGTTCAGAGTTGGGTGGAATTTGCTTAAATTGGGGATGTATTCCTACAAAATCATTGCTTAAAAGTGCACAGGTTTTGGAATATGCAAAACATGCATCTGATTATGGGATTAATGTAAATGAAACATCGCCTGATTTTGCAAAAGTTGTTGCCCGAAGCAGAGCGGTTGCCGAAGGAATGAGTAAAGGTGTTCAGTTTTTGCTTAAAAAAAATAAAGTTGAGATAATTAACGGAACTGCTAAACTACTTGGCAACAATCAAGTGCAAGTTGTTATTTCAGATGGAAATATACAAACGTATTCTGCAACAAATATTATACTTGCTACCGGAGCACGTTCGCGAGAGCTATCAAATTTAAAACAAAACGGAAAAAGAATTATTGGTTATCGCGAAGCACTTACATTATCAAATTTGCCAAAATCAATGGTAGTTGTTGGTTCAGGTGCTATTGGCAGCGAACTCGCTTATTTTTACAATGCTATGGGAACAAAAGTTACAATTGTAGAATTTATGCCTAACATTGTTCCGTTAGAAGATGAAGAAGTAAGCAAACAACTTGCACGTTCCTTTAAAAAAGATGGAATTGAAATTTTACTTGAATCTAATGTTACAGGTGTTGATTTTGAAAATGAAATGTGTAAAGTAAACATTGAAACTAAAAAAGGTAATCAAACAATTGAGGCAGAAATAGTTTTATCTTCAGTTGGAATTACTCCTAATTTAGAAAATATTGGAATTGAAGAACTTGGAATAGAATTAGAAAATGGAAAAATAAAAGTTGACGATTATTATAGTACAAACATTCAAGGAATTTATGCAATTGGCGACATAGTTCATGGTCAGGCATTAGCACACGTAGCATCAGCCGAAGGAATTATTTGTGTTGAGAAAATAGCAGGAAAAAATCCTCTACCCTTAAATTATAACAATGTTCCCAGTTGTGTATACGCTACACCGGAAGTTGCTTCTATTGGCATTACCGAAAAACAAGCCATTGATAAAGGTTATGAAATAAAAATCGGCAAGTTTCCATATTCAGCCTCTGGAAAGGCAAGTGCTGCTGGCAATAAAGATGGTTTCGTAAAACTCATTTTTGATGCAAAATATGGTGAACTTTTAGGAGCTCATTTGATAGGATTAAATGTTACAGAAATGATTGCAGAATTAGTAGTTGCAAAGAATTTAGAAACAACCGGACATGAGCTTATTAAATCAATTCACCCCCATCCAACAATGAGCGAAGCAATTATGGAAGCTGCTGCTGCTGCTTATGGGGAAGTAATTCATTTATAATTCCAAAAAACCTAACAAGTTTTAAAAATCTGTTAGGTCTTCTTATAAAATAAAGAACCCCGAATTTTCGGGGTTCTTTATTTGGAATTTTATATTAATACCTGTTAATTAATATTCTTGTTTTCAATACTTCTTCACCATTATTTAACTTAATCTGGTAAATTCCTTTTGCAAGTTTTGCAATATCAACAGGAATTACCATAGATGAAGCATTTACAGAATATTCTTTTGATAACACTACCTCACCTGTAACATTTATTATGCTTATAGTAAAGTTGTCATTAGAACTTGAAGAATATTTTATGTTAAAATGTCCATTACTTGGATTTGGATATACTTCAATACTAGAGTTAACTGTTATGGTTTGAATATTTGTTACAATTACATTAATTGTTAACGAGGCAGTATCACTACCACAATTGTTTGAAACAACTTGTGTGATAGTATAATTACCATCAGCTAAATAAGTATAGTCAGGACTTGCAACTGTGCTTGTGCCTGAACCATCCCCAAAATTCCAATCCCATGCTGTTGCATTTAATGAAGCATCGGTAAACGATAAAGAACCAAACCCATTATCAACATAAGTATAACCTGCAATTGGTAAAGGATTAACGGTAATACTTATTGTTTGTATTGAGCTGCATCCACCAGTTGTTCCTTGTACTGAGTATGTGATATTAGTTAAAGGAATTGCATCAACAACACTACCAGTTGTAGCACTTAAATATGTTGAAGGAGTCCATAAGTATGTATCTGCACCACTTGCCGTTAATTGTATTGTATCTCCTTCGCAAATAATATTTGATGTAGCAGTTACTGTAACAGTTGGAGCACCATTTTCACTTACCGAAGCAACAGCAGTAGAAGAACAATTTCCATCATAAACAGTTACTGAATAAGAACCTAAACCCAAGTTGATTGCTGTAGCAGTAGTTTGATTACCGGCTGCGGCATCCCAAAGATATGTATATATTCCTGTTCCACCCGTTGCACTAGCTGTTGCACTTCCATCTGTTGTACCACATGTTGCATTTACAACGCTGACAGAAGCTACAGGGACTTCATTTACAGTTACTGATACCTGATCGGTATTTGAACAACCGTTGGTAGTTCCCGTTACGGTATAGATTAATGTTCCTACTGCCGGAGTAAATGGA
>Ga0154308_1046_pt1 | contig 23563 bp, 24 predicted proteins | sample RifGroA2_FD_105602 | JGI IMG/M metagenome (GOLD analysis project Ga0154308, IMG submission 105602) | Bacteroidetes bacterium GWA2_32_17
AAAATTGCCTCATTATGCCTCAATTAATAAAGTGCTTTTGGGGGAAGTTATTTTGAAAATCTTACTTATTTATATTAAGAATTTATATAAATAATTTTTTATTAATTTAGCACACATTAAAAAAAGAAACATGGCAAAAAAAAACATTAAACAAGTTGTTAGTCAGTTGTTTACTGGTTACCTTGAAAGAAATGGTCATCGCAAAACCCCTGAACGTTATGCTATTCTGGAAGAAATTTATTCACAAGAAGGGCATTTCGATATCGAAACTCTTTATATTCACATGAAGAATAACCACTACCGTGTTAGCCGTGCTACGCTTTACAATACTATTGAGCTATTACTCGACTCTCATTTAGTTATAAAGCATCAGTTTGGAAGAAATATTGCTCAATTCGAAAAAGCTTATGAATGCAGACAGCACGACCATTTAATTTGTGTAAAATGTGGAAAAGTTACTGAATTTTGCGACCCTCGTTTATATGAAATTATAAAATCGGTAAAACAAAACCAAAACTTTGAAACTGAATTTCATTCTTTGTACATTTATGGAACATGCAGTGATTGTGCAAATTAATCAGAGTCTGTCTATAATGTCCGATTTTTTCGTTATGCTTGTTTTGAAAACAGTCATTTACATAAGTAAACTCCTTGGTTTTCAAAACTTCGTAAGCCTCAAACTCGAACATTATAGTTCAGACACTTGATATTACAGACAGACACTATATTAGAGTCTGTCCGTAATATCAGCATTTTAATTTATAGGGAACAATGGAATAAGGGAATAGGGAATGACGGTTAAATCCTTATACCATATACCTTTATACCTTATCCACATAAGTTCAGAATTATAAATATGTCATAAATTTGCAAGTTCTCTTGACTTTACAGACAAACTATTTAGTTTAAAGATAATAAAGTGAGCTGTACTGGATTCGAACCAGTGACCCCTACCCTGTCAAGGTAATGCTCTAAACCAACTGAGCTAACAGCTCAAATTTATGACCCTGGGTAAACGGTAACCGTTTCGGGATAAGTTTTATCAACTTTTAAAATTAATGCACCTTCGCCATACCAAAAAATGGTATCGGCATGAGGTCCGGGATGGATAATCTGTTTGATATAAGTTACTTTTACGCTATAAATACTTTCATATTTAAAACTATGGTATGATTGACCGGCGCCATCAGTTACCTGAATGTCATAAAGTGTTTTTTCGTCAGGATTATAATATCCGACACTTGGATATCCTTGCCCATTGTTGTAATAAGTCGGGTCGGAATAAACCTTCACTGTAGCGCCAGATAAGTAGTGTCCTTCTTGGTCAACAACTGTTACTATAGCTTTTGGAGGGTTTTCTTTATTACATTTTGATGCTGTTAAAGCTAAAAATGTAAATAGTCCTAATATTAATATTGCAGAAAGTTTCATATAAAATTATTTTATTTTTATTGTTACAGTTTCAGTATGGTCTTCATCTAATTTTAAAAGTTTTTCACCACTCTTTGAAGGTATTGTGCTATTGCCTATAAAAAGTTCGGCTTTAGCTGTTAAAATTGCTTTATTTTTAAAAGTAAAATAAGCATCTCCGCCAGCATCGGTATATTGAATATCGTTAACAATTTTTGATTCCGGGTCAATATACGAACCGTTTGGTTTGGCATATACAGTAACTTTAACATTAGCTAATCTTATTTCTCCGGTATCTACTACAGTTACAATTGCTTTTGGTGGTGTTGTTTTGTGACAAGATAAAAAAATATACCCAAAGCAAAATGTCAAAACAATTATAAAACTTAATTTTTTTAACATAAATGTCTTATAAAACTGCACAATAATAATATAAAAATATCAATAAGTCAAGCTTTTTTAAGAATTTATTTTTAAAATTTTAAAGAAAATACTGTAACTGATTAACAATTAAATATTTAACAACCATACCGGAAGTTCGGGATGTTGTTCTCTAAAAAGCATAATTGATTTATTTGCTTCGATAGATGATTCGAAAGATGCAACAGAAATACGAAGTTTACCATCGCGTTTTACAAGTTCGGGATTGTAATTTTTATTTTTTAATTCTTTACAAAATACTTTTACTCTTCTCATTTCTACAAATGAGCCTGCTATAATAAAATGTTTTTTGTTTGACGAAGGTTCCAAAACAGTTTCATTAGTTGAATTTGATTCTGTATTTTTATTTTTTATTTCATTCTGAAGTATCACTGTGTCGGTATAATTAGTAGAATCTTTTAAAATTTCTTTTTTGTTTATGTTATTTGTTAATTTAGGCTCCGAATAATATAATGCGTATTCTATCTGAGTAAATTTATCAACAACATTTGAATAAGAAGTAGGGTTATTTAAAATGTTATTGCTTTCGTTAATTTGCGAATAAAATCCTGCATTATTATTTGCAGAAAATGGCATTTTACTTATTTTTGTTGGGAATAATGCAAGAATTAAGACAATTGGTATAACAACTGCAGCTTTTTGAAGCAAATGACTTTTGCTTGTAATTTGTTTTGAGAATATTGGTCTAACATTACTTTCAAATTCAATAGGTAATTGCAAAACAGGTAAACCAAATGCTTCAATTAATCGGTTTATTGAATTATCGGGAGTGAAAATTAAATTATCGTTCTGTTTAATAAATGTACCAATACCGTTAAAAATGACAGATTTATTGGTGTCGAGGTTGGTAGTTATAAGATTTACGAAATCAGAGATTTTAGTTATAGCATCGGAATAACTAATATTTTCGAAATTTGAAATGCAGTTTGCCAATAATCCATCGTTATTTTTTAAATTGCAGTTAAATACAATATTTTTTGATGGTGGATAGTAAATATGAGTTTCTTTTGAGAATCCTGCAGGTTTGTAATTGGCAATAAACCCACCAAAATCGGGTAATATCACACAGTTGTGTTTGAAAAGTAGATTGCTTATATGTTCATAAATTTCCATCATTATTATTTTCATTACAAAGTTAACAAACCTTAGCTGCAAGTAGCAAAAAGGTTTTCAACAACTTATTAACAAGAACTAAAATATTGTTTGTAAGCATATATTCTATTTATAAAGTCATTGATTATCAAATTGCGAGTTGTTCATAAAATTCTTTAGCGGCTATTAACAATTATTTTTTGTTAAACGTTAACAAATAAAAAGATTATTTGTTTTGACTTTATTTGTAAATTTGTATTAAAATTAAAGAAATGAGGATTTTGAAAAAATATTTGTTTTTCATTATATTATTTTTAACTGTTTTTTCACCTTTAGTAAAATCACAGGAATTTGTTCAAAATCAGCCGACTCCATCATCAAATAAAAAAAATGGATTCGATTTTAAAAAAATATTTTTTGGTGGTGGTTTAGGAGCAAGTTTTGGAGTAGAAAACATTATTACATTAAACCCACAGGTTGGATATCGTTTTACAGAAAAATTTAGTACAGGGGTTGGATTTTCGTATAATTATTACTCGTATAACAGATATCCTAAGTTTTCAACTAATATATATGGAGGAAATATTTTTTCTTCGTACATTGTGTTAGATAATTTTTTTGTCAGAGCCGAATATGAAATATTAAGCGTTGAATCACAATATTTAACATATTTGCCCAGCACAAACCGGACTAATATTACAAGTATTTTTATTGGCGGTGGATATAAATATCCAATTGGTGAACGTAGTTTTGTTAATTTAATGGTTTTGTGGAACTTAAATGAAACAGAATATTCGTTGTACCCCAACCCTTTAATAAGAATGAATTTTGAGTTTTAAAAAATAATTTTTTTAAAAAAACATTTATTTTATCTTTAAAATATAATATTTAATAAAAAACATAAATGGAAATATCTAAAAACAAAGTAGTTGAATTAAGCTACATTTTGCATTTTGACGATTTTAACGGTGATATTATTGAAGAAGTAACAAACGACAATCCTTTTACGTTTATATATGAAAGTGGTTTTATGCTCGATGCTTTTGAAAATAATATTAAAGGGCTTAAAAAAGATGATACCTTTAAATTTAAAATTGCATGTAATGACGCTTATGGTGAAGTAAACGAAAAAAATATTGTTGATTTACCTAAAAATGTTTTCGAAGTAGATGGAAAATTTAATAAAGAGATTATTTTTGCAGGAGCTAAAGTTCCTATGAAAGACGAGCAGGGTAACGAGTTTGATGGTTTTATTATTGATATAACAAAGGATACCGTAATAGTTGATTTTAATCACCCAATGGCTGGCGAAGATTTATATTTTGAAGGTAGAGTGCTTAATGTTAGGGAGGCAACTAAAGAAGAATTTAATCATGGACATGTTCATGGTAATCATTGCGAACATTAAAATTTGACTTTAATAATTATTTTTATAAATGAACAGCTTTGGACGAATTTTTCGGATACAAATATTTGGCGAATCACATAATTTAGCCGTAGGTATTGTTATTGATGGCTGTCCGCCTGGAATAAAAATACTCGAAAAAGATTTTATTCCCGATATTGAAAGAAGAAAAGGTGGCAAAGCTGGAACTACTGCCCGAAAGGAAGTTGATATTCCACAAATTATTTCGGGTGTGTTTAATGATTATTCTACCGGAAGCCCAATTACAATAATTTTTAACAACGAAGATGTTAAATCGGACGATTACAATAATTTAGTTAATCACAATCGTCCTGGACATGCCGATTTTACTGCTAAAATAAAGTATGATGGCTTTAATGATTGCAGAGGCGGAGGACATTTCTCCGGACGATTAACTCTGCCCATTGTTGCGGCTGGATGTATTGCAAAAAAAATACTTAAAAACATATCAATAAATGCTAAATTAATTGAAGCCGGTGGTATTAGAAATATAGATATTGCTATCGAAAATGCTATAAAAACAAATAACACAATTGGTGGAATTGTTGAATGTGTTGCAAAAGGAATCCCTGTCGGTTACGGTGAGCCATTTTTCGATTCTGTAGAATCAGTTATTTCGCATCTTGCATTTGCTATTCCTGCCATTAAAGGCATTGAGTTTGGTAATGGTTTTAGAGCTGTTAAAAATACTGGTATGCAACAAAATGATGTTTTTATCAACGAAAAAGGAAAAACAAAAACCAATAATTGTGGTGGAATTTTAGGCGGAATAACAAATGGCAACGAATTAATATTCAGAGTTGCAGTAAAACCAGCTTCGAGCATTTCTGTTTCTCAAAATACATTTAATTTTGAAGAAAATATAATAAAACCACTCGAAGTTAAAGGTCGCCATGATGCCTGTATCGCTTTGCGAGTGCCTGTTGTTATTGAAGCAATAACTGCAATAGCACTTGCCGATTTCAAACTTTTATACAAATAATTACGGCTATTCTGACTCCCGAAGTTCCTCACACCTTGGTCTGTGGCTCACAGACCAATTAGCATCGCTTAATTGTTAAATATAAATACGAAATTTAACTTGTGGTCTGTGGGGTACAGACCACGGATTTAAATAGAGTCTGTCTATAAAGTCAGTGTCTGATTCATAATGTTCGAGTTTGAGGCATACGAAGTTTTGAAAACCAAGGAGTTTACTGTAGTAAATGACTGTTTTCAAAACGAGTATAACGAAAAAATCGGACATTATGGACAGACACTAAATAGAGTTAGAAATAAAGGTGTTCAATTAATATTTTAATACCTATTATTATAAGTATTGTACCACCAATTATTTCGATTTTGTTTCCGAAGTTTTTTCCGGTTTTTTTTCCAAATAAAATACCCAACATTGAAGCTAAAAATGTTACTAATCCGATTATTAATGCCGATATAATAATAGGAATGCTTATTATTGAAAAACTAAAACCAACCGCCAGAGCATCTATACTTGTAGCAATTGCCATGCTTATTAATATCCATGGGTTTAGAGGATTATATTCTTTTTTTTCGTCGTGTTTAAAGCTTTCAATTATCATTTTTAAACCTAATACAAACAAAATTGTAAAAGCAACCCAATGGTCAATTTCTGAAAGATAGTGTTTAATTTGTTCGCCCAATCCCCAGCCTGCGAGAGGCATAAAACCCTGAAAAAAAGCCAGTGTAAAAGCGATTTTTAAAGCATCCCGAAAAACAATTTCCTGCTTAGCTATTCCGCTGCTAATAGACACGGCAAATGTGTCGAAACATAAGCCAATAGCGACTAAAACAATTATTAAATAATCCATAAATTTATTGGCAAAAATATAAAATAAATTAAGACCTAACTGGTTTTTGAAACCTGTTAGGTCAATTTTATAAAAGGATTGTCTTAAAATTTACAAATGTCATTCTAAACCCACCGCTTTCTGTCATTCTGAACGATTAGTGAAGAATCTGTTTTTGCAATAGACGTTTCGCTAATCACTCAATATGACAAAAAAATGGAATTTATTTTTTCAATATCAGTTTCTTTACTATAACATTATTCCCCGCTTTTATTTTGAGCAAATAATTACCTTCTGCAAAATTTTGAGGAATTGTAACACTATAATTATAACTGCCTTTTTTGCAATTTGTTTTATTTAATAATTCTTTAGTTTGACTTCCATTTATTGAAATTAATTCAACAACAATATCAACATTTTGCGATAATTCAAAATTTATATTCAATTGATTTGCAAATGGGTTTGGAAAAACATTCATCGAAACTATTCCTGAGTTTATAAACAGATTTGAGAAACCTGTTGCTGTATCAATAAAAATACCACCTGTTGAGCTTGTATCAAATATAAAGTTGAGATTATTTAAAAGTGTGTCGGTATTGTTAATTGTTATATTCAAATAAGTTGACAAAATAGGGTATCCGGGAATATCAACCAACAAATGGTAACCAAATCCTTCTGCAATATTTGATAATAAATAAAACCCATTATTATCTGTAATTACTGATTGAATTGGCACATCATTTGGTTCCTGCTCAATTAATATTTCGGCACCGGGAACAGGTTCGCCAACTGCTTTGGTGCTTTTAAAACCAGAATAATTTCCATAAACAATTGTACCGCTTAAATCGCAATTTCCAGGAGGCGATGAAACAAACTCGTACATTGTAATCGGGAGACTTATATTATCGTTACATACTAAAATAATTGTATCGGCATCAGTCCATAAAAAATGATTATTATAATATGTAGTTAATAAATTAGGATATAAAGCCGGATTAGTTAACACTACGCTAATATGATAATTGCCCGGCATTAAATTATTAAACAAATAACCTGTTGATGTTATTGTTTGCGAAGCAATTGAATCGAATTGCCCGCCACCACCTGTTGATTGTTTAAATAAATTTACTATCCCATCGCCAGCAGGAATATTTCCACCGGAATAAGATACTGTACCGCTTAATATTGCTAAGGCATTTACAGTTACTAAAACAGTGTCGGTATTTGTACATCCGTTTGCGTCTGTTCCTATTACTGTATAAGTAGTTGTATTAGTAGGTGTAAATGGAGTTCCATCTGTTACACCGTTATCCCATAAATATGAAGTTGCGTTACCGCTACCTGATAAAGTAACCGATGTACCTGCACAAACTGTTTGGTCAGCACCTGCATTTACAGTTGGTAAAGCATTTACGGTTACAACTACCTGGTCGGTATTGGTACAGCCATTTCCATTGGTTCCGGTTACGGTATAAGTTGTTGTTGATAGAGGTGTAAACGGAGTTCCATCTGTTACACTGTTATCCCATGTATATATCATCGCACCGCTGCCGGATAAAGTAACTGCTGTGCCTTCGCAAACAGTCATATCAACACCTGCATATACAGTTGGTAAAGAATTTTCTGTTACAGTAACATTATCAGTTCCGAAACATCCATTTGCATCTGTTACAGTTACCGAATAATTTCCGGCACTTGTTACATTTATTATTTGTGTGTTGCCAGATGGTGACCAACTGTAAATTGAATATCCAGAACCTGCATCCAATGTTGTACTTGAACCTGCACAATAACTTAATGTTCCAGTAATTGAAGGTGTTAAAGCAGCAGGTTCAGTTATTGTTGCAGTTGCTGTAGTTGTGCAACCATTGGCATCAGATATAGAAACACCATAATTTCCTGCACATACATTATAAGTAGTTAGAGTTGTTTGCCCATTCACCCAATAACAAGAATAAGGTGATGTTCCACCTGAAACAGTGGTTGTTGCAGTTCCATCACACATTCCATTACACGAAGCATTAGTAGAACTTGTAATACTTACAGTTAATACCGGAGGTTCAGTAATTGTAACACTTGTTGTGGCAGTACATCCATTTGAATCTGTTACAGTAACCGTATAAGTACCAGCCATTCCAGCCCATTCTGGTATAGTTACACCATTTGACCAATTATACATATAAGGCGGAGTTCCTCCGGAAGCACTTATGGTTGCTGTACCGTCAGTTCCGCCATAACATGAAACATTAGTTGAAGCAGAAATGATTGCAGTTAATATTGGTGGTTGTGCAACCGTAGCCGAAAAAGTACCGCTTGCCGCCGCCGCATCGGTAACAGTAACCATATAAGTTCCTGCACATAAACCAGTTGGATTTGGAATTGTTTGTGTATTACTCCATAAATAAGTATAGGGCGGTGTGCCACCTGTTACACTAGAAGTAATAGAACCGTTACAAGCACCATAGCAGGTAGCATTTATAGGAGTTAAATTAACTATAACCTGCCCAAATAAAAAATTTCCCGTAAAAACGAGAAAAACGATAATTGATAGAATTGTTTTCATGATTTTATTTTTTTAATGTTTAATAGTAAAGACGTTTAAAATAAATTAAGGTTGCTTAAATTTTAAATATTATACAAATATAAAATAAATTTTAATGTGTAAATTTATTTTAATAAAAACTTTGGTATAAAAAAATAATTTATATTTGCGTAATTAAATACCATATATATTCAATGTCAAAAATAGTATCAATATCAGAAGCTGCCTCAATAGCATTACATGGAATGATAATAATAGCACGTTCCGAAAAAAATGTAAATGTTTTAGATATTGCAGATTTAACACAAACATCAAAGCATCATGTTTCTAAAGTTATGCAGCGAATGGTAAAGCAAGGTTATTTATCATCGCAACGAGGCCCAACCGGTGGTTTTGTGTTAAAAAAAGAACCAAAAAAAATAACATTATTAGAAATTTACGAAGCAATAGAAGGTGAAATAGAAATCACCAAATGTTATCTCGATAAGCAAATTTGTCCTTTTAATAAATGTTTTATGGATACTTTAACTTATGATTTATCAGTAAAGTTTAAAGAATATATGCAAAATCAAACATTAGAAAGTTATTTGTAATTAATGATAAATAAAAAAACTCCGAAAATTTCGGAGTTTTTTGTGGTACCACTTGGAATTGAACCAAGGACACACGGATTTTCAGTCCGTTGCTCTACCAACTGAGCTATGGTACCTTTTTGTTGAGGGTTGCAAAGATAAAAAAATATTTTTAAAACAAAATTATTATTTTAAAATATTTTGTATCTTTGCAGTTCATTTTAAAAAAAAATAATAATTAATTTATGCCAGCAAAAATTAGATTAGCAAGACATGGAAAGAAAAAAAATCCGCTTTATCACATAGTGATTGCGGATGTGAGGTCGCCACGAGATGGCAAGTACATCGAGCAAATTGGCACTTATGACCCTATTACAAACCCTGCAACTATCGAAGTTGATTTCGAGAAAGCACTACATTGGTTAGAAAACGGCGCTGTTCCTACAAACACATGCCGTGCAATTTTGTCTTATACAGGCGTTTATATGAAAAAACATCTTCTCGAAGGTGTTAAAAAAGGTGCCTTTGACGAGACTGTTGCCGAAACACGTTTTAACGAATGGAAAGAGCAAAAACTTAAGAAAATTCAGGAAAAGAAAAACAAATTAAGCAAAGAATCTGCATTAGATTTAAAAGCTCGCTTAGAAGCCGAAGTTAAAGTAAAAGATGCAAGAGCCGAAGCAATTGCAAAAAAATTAGCACAAGCTACTGCTAAAGAAAAAGAAGCTCAGGAAGCAGCTAAAGCTAGCGAAGAAGCTACTAAAGTTACCGAAGATGTAATTAAAGTTACTGATTCACCAACTAAAGTTACAGAAGAAGCAAAAGCTGAAGTAGCAGATGTTGCCGAAGAAAAAACTACCGAAGTTGCTATAGCTACAGAAGAAGCTAATAAAGTTACAGAAGAAACAAAAACAGAAGTAACAGATATAGTTGAAGAAAAAATTACCGAAGCTGCTTCAACTGAAACTAAGCCCGAAGCTTAATATTTATGTTTCGGGACAAATGCTGTGAGTTCGGCATTTTGCTTAAAACGCATGGCGTTAAAGGCGAACTTCTTTTAAAAACAGTATTTGAGATTTCGGAAAATTATAATTTAGCGGAAACAATATTCATCGAAATTGATAGATTATTGGTTCCGTTTTTTATTGAAGAATATACGATTGCTTCAAATCAAACTATAATTGTAAAAATTACCGATATATCTGATAAAAATAAAGCTTTGAAATTTATTAATTGTAAAGTTTATATTAAAGGCAATAAAAAACAAAAAAATAAATTTAACTTTTCAAACTCCGATTTAATAGGTTACACTGTCAACAATCAAGATGGCAAAAAAGTTGGAAAAATTATCAACTTTATGGATATCCCTGGAAATTTTATTATTTGCGTTAATTATATGAACAAAGAAATTCTTATACCTTTTAATGAACATCTTTTAATAGATTTTAATAAAAAGAAAGAACAAATTACTTTAAAAATCGAAAATGGATTGATGGATTTATAGCAAAAACTTGTTTTATATTTCTTGTTTTTTTATTAGCTTTGCACATAAGCTAAATTTGGAACTTTTCATTTGATTTAAAATAATAAAAATATAGAGATATGCCACGACTTGTTCCGATTTATCGGAAGGTTACGAAGATTATAAATTTTCATAAAGAAAACTACCTTTGGTAGTTTTAATTTCGATAAATATCGGTACTGTGGCAAAAGATTTGGTTCTGTAGTTACATAAATTATTATGGTTTATGGCAATCATTTGCATGAAAAATAAAGAAAATAAAAATATTAGTGTGATTATTCTTGCGGCGGGTTTATCGCAACGTATGAAAACGCCTAAACCTTTTTTATTGTTTAACAACATGCAAACTTTTATCGAAAAAATAATAACCGAATATCAATTGTTTGACTGTAAAAATATTATTGTTGTTACAAACAAAGAATTAATAAATAAATTTAAAAAGCACTCAAATGTAACCTTTGTTATAAATGATAAATTAGAATATGGGCGATTTTACTCAGTAAAATTAGGATTACAAAATATTGGTGAATGCGATTATTGTTTTGTTCAAAATGTTGATAATCCTTTTATTGACAAAGATATTCTTACATACATTTTCTCAGAAAATTTACCTGATGCATTTATTGTTCCGTGTTTTAATAATAAAGGTGGACACCCCATTTTATTACCAAAAAAGATAATAGATAAAATTAAAAACATTTCGCAAAATAATGGAAATTTCAAAAATATTTTAAATAAATTTAAAAATTATAATTTAAGTATTCCAAAGAGTGAAATTCTAATTAATATTAACTCACCTAAAGAATATGATTTTTATTTTAAAAATTAATAAAATTGTTAAACAATATGTACAATAAAATATTAGAAGCAATTAACTCAAATAAAAAAGCAGCATTATGCACTATTGTTCTAACAAATGGCTCAACTCCATTAAAAGCAGGGGCAAAAATGCTCGTATTTGAAGATGGCAGTATTTTCAATACAATTGGCGGTGGTCATCTCGAAAAAATTACTATTACAGATGCTATTGAAGTAATAAAATCGGAACAACCCAAACTTTTTATACACGAACTTAAATCGCAGCACGAAATGTGTTGCGGAGGTTCTCTCCAAATATTTATTGAACCAATTATGCAAAAGAAAAAAATGTTTTTATTTGGTGCTGGTCATGTTGGTAAAGCAATTGTTAAACATGCACTTGGTCTTGATATGGAAATATCTGTTATTGACAGTCGCGATGAGATATTTAATGATTGGGACTTTAGTGGCTACAAAAAAATTGTCGCACCTTTTACACAAATTTTACCAACTTTGCCCTACGATAATTTAACAATGCTCGTAATTGCAACTTATGACCATTCAATTGACCGTGAGATTCTTGCATTTTGTATGAAACAACCACATTATTACATAGGTATGATTGGCAGCAAAACAAAAGTTGCACTAACTAAAGAAATGTTTATTTCAGAAAATATTGCAACTGTCAAAGAACTCGAAAAAGTTGATATGCCTATTGGTATTGATATAAATGCTGTTACTGCCGATGAAATAGCAGTAAGCATAGTAGCTAAACTTATTAAAGAAAAAAATAAAAAATAAAAAATGTTTGAACTTACGATTTATCGGAAGTTCAGACAATAAACGAAAAACAATGAACAATAATAACAATGGTCACACAATAGTTTTTTAACTGCATTACAAACGCTGACAATTGTATGACTATGTATGACAACTGTATGACAATGAACATAGAACGTAGAACATTTTTAAACTTTTATGAACTTTTTTAAACAATAAACAATGTATATTTCAGATTGTAATTATCATCGTCCCAAAAGCGTTGCAGAAACTATTGAAGTTTTAAATTCAAGCGATAACGCTGCAATTCTTGCCGGTGGAACTGATATTTTAGTAGAAATAAAAAAAGGTATTCGTCAGCATTCCGATTTAGTTTCTCTTTCTGATGTAAGTGAGTTAAAAATTATTTCAGAAGATAAAAATAATGTGTATATCGGAACTGCGATGACACACAATGAAGTTATAAAATCTGATGTTATTTGCAAGTTTCTTTCATGTCTTTCTCAGGCATGTTCTAAAATAGGGTCGGAGCAGGTTAGAAATATGGCAACTATTGGTGGAAATATTTGCACAGCAGCATCGTGTTGCGATACTGCTCCTGTACTTCTTGCATATAATGCCAGTATTGAGATTGTTGGAAAAGGAGGAAAAAGAACAATTCCTTTGAAAGATTTTTTTGTTTTTAATAAAAAAACTACACTTAAACAAGGCGAAATTGTTACTAAAATAATTGTTCCAAAACCTGCAAAAGGAACAGGAGTTCATTACGAAAAATTCGGACTTCGCGAAGCTATGTCAATTTCAGTTGTTTCGGTAGCTGTAAATATTACAGTCGAAAACAATTCAATATTAAATAGTTGTGTAGTTATTGGTGCTGTTGCTCCAACACCCAGAATCAGCAAAAATGCAACTGATTTATTAAATGGTTCTAATCTTTCTGATTTAAAAGAAGGTTCAGAAATATTAGAAAAAATAGGTCAGGCAGCGTCCAATGATTCAATTCCTATTGACGATATTAGAGGTGGTGCTCAATATAGGAGAGATATTTTAACAACACTTACTCAAAGAGCTATATTAAGTGCAATTAAAAATATTAAATAAAATTACGTAAAGAAGACATCTACGACTATATAAAGACATACAAGGAAATGCTCATATTTAAGGTTGAGGAATAAGGTTGAGGTTGAGGAAACAAGATTGATAAGAAAGATTGAAAGGATTGAAAAAACAAGATTGAATAGATTGGGAAAGCAAGATTGAAAAAAACCAGTGAACAATGAACAATAATAACAATGGTCACACAATAGTTAATACAATGGTCACACAATTGTTTTCTAACTGCATTACAAATGCTGACAATTGTATGACTATGTATGACTATTGAATGACAGTGAGTTTTTTTGAACAGTGAACAGTGAACAGTCGGCAGTGAACGTAGAACAATGAACTTTTTGAACAATAAAATATAAAAAATGAAACAGATTATAAGGATTAATGTTAATAACAACGATTACGAATTAGCTATTAAGCCCGGAACTACATTATTAGAACTTTTACGCGAAGAACTTAAACTTACTGGAACTAAAAGAGGATGCGACATGGGCGATTGCGGTGCATGTACTATTATTCTTGATGGAAAAGCAGTAAACTCATGTATTATGCTTGCTCTTGAAGCTGATGGAAAAAAAATTATAACTATTGAAGGTCTTGCTGATGGCGAAAAACTTCATCCGCTTCAACAGGCATTTGTCGAGAAAGGAGCTATTCAGTGTGGCTTTTGTACCCCTGGAATAATTATGAGAACAAAAGCTTTGCTCGATGAAAATCCGAATCCCACAGAAGAAGAAATAAAGCACGCTTTAAGTGGTAACCTTTGTCGTTGTACCGGTTACACTAAAATTATCGAAGCCGTTGATACTGCCAAAGAATATATGCTTGGGAAAGAACCTAAAAAACTGATTTTTCAACCACAGAAATCAGCTATTAATTTGTCGGTTGTTGGGAAACGATTACCAAAGATTGATGCTCCCGATAAATCTACCGGTAGAGCTCAGTTTACCGATGATATTTCATTACCTAATATGCTTTATGGTAAATTGTTATTAAGTACCGTTCCTCATGCAAAAATTCTTTCAATTGATACTTCTGAAGCATTAAAATTTCCGGGAGTAAAATCTATTCTTACCGGAGCAGATGTGCCCGATGCTACCTGGGGAACTTCTCCTGCCCGCTATGACGAATATATTCTTGCCAAAGGAAAAGTTCGTTTTGTAGGCGATGTAGTTGCCGCTATTGCTGCTGTTGATGAAGAAACCTGCTATAAGGCAATGAAACTTATTAAAGTTAATTACGAGGAACTACCTGCTGTTTTTGACCCAATGGAAGCTATGAAAGACGGTGCACCACGACTTTTCGATGATAAATATCCAAATAATATCAATACTCATGTTGACCATCACTTTGGCGATATTGAAAAAGGTTTTGCCGAAGCAGACCATATTCGCGAAGAACGTTTTGTAGGAAACAGAACCTACCAAAATCCAATGGAACCACATGTTGCTATTGCAGAATGGGACAGACACGGAAGAGTAACTATTTACACTTCAACACAAGTTGTGCATTATGTTCATAATCAACTTTCAAGAATTTTAAATCTTCCTTTAGGTAATATACGTGTTATAATGACCAACTGTGGCGGTGGTTTTGGCTCCAAAGCCGCTACAAATACTATTGAAATCATGTCAATATTTCTTGCAAAAGCAACCGGACAACCTGTAAAAATGAGGTTTACACGCGAAGAAATGTATCTCTATGGTCGTGGTCGTCATAAACAATATATTGATTTAAAAATTGGTGTTAAAAAAGACGGAACAATTACAGCGGTTAAACAAAAAGCAGTGTTAGAAGGAGGGGCTTATTCCAGTTTTGGAATTGTATCAACTTATTATGCGGGCTCTATGTTAGCAACATTATACAAATTTGACAATTACAAATACGATGGTTTTCGTGTAAACACTAACCTGCCTCCTTGCGGAGCGTTTCGCGGACATGGTTGTCCTCATCCTCGTTTTGCTTTCGAGTCACTTTTATCAATGCTCGCCGATGATATTGGTATGGATCAAATTGATATTCGCCTAAAAAATGCAATGACACCAGAGTATCGTACTTGTAATGACCTTGATATTCATTCATGTGAATTTACAGCTTGTCTTGAAGATGTTCGTAAGAAATCAGATTGGGACAAGAAAAAAGGAAATCTTCCTCGTGGTCGTGGAATTGGTATTGGTTGTGGCGGATTTGTATCAGGCGCAGGTTATCCTATTTATCGTTCTAACTTTCCACACTCAAGTGCAATAATTAAAATAGAAGAAGATGGTTCAAAAGCAGTATTGTTTATTGGTGATGCTGATATAGGTCAGGGATCTGATACTGCTTTGGCAATGACAGCATGCGAAGGAATGGGAATATCTTTTGACCGTATTTCTGTAATTTCTTCTGATAGCGATATTACCCCAATTGGTTTTGGTGCATACTCAAGTCGAGTTACATTAATGGGTGGAAACGCATCAAAAATGGCAGGTGATGACATTAAAAAACAAGTTCTTTCATCAGCTTCAGAAATTATGAAAATTAGTGAAGTTCAACTTGATGCAAAAGATAATAAAGTATTTGAAATAGCTAATCCTTCTAATTTCATAAAATGGGAAGATGCAGCATTTAATTTCTTCTCGAAACGTGGACCATTAACGGGACGTGGACATTATTCGCCTCCCGAAGGATTAGGTGGAACTTATAAAGGAGCAGCCGTAGGAACTTCTCCTGCATATTCTTTTTCAGCAACAGTTTGTGAAGTTGATGTTGATATGGAAACCGGTAAAGTAAAAGTTCTGAATTTTTGGGATGCACATGATTGTGGAACCGCTGTAAATCCACTATCTGTTGAAGGACAGGCAGAAGGTGCTGTTGTTATGGGAATGAGCGAAGTTTTATTTGAAAATGAAGTTTTCGATAAAAACGGGAAAATGGTTAATGCCGACTTACATAATTATTTAATGGCCACATCTGCCGATATGCCAGCAATTGAAACTCATGTAGTGGATAGTTACGAACCAAATGGACCTTATGGTGCAAAAGAAGTTGGTGAAGGAGCAACGCTTCCAATTTTAGGAGCTTTAGCAAATGCTATTGCAGATGCAATTGGAGTAAGAGTTTTTGAACTTCCTATTACTCCCCAAAAAGTTTTAGAAGCTATACAAAAATCAAAAAAAACAATTACTAATTAACCAAAATAATTACTTTTGTTGTCTTTAATATTATTTAATTATGCTGAGGTATAAAATTGAGAAGGCAAGATTGAGAAGATTGTGAAGACAAGATTGAAGAAAAACCTGCAAACAATGAACAATAATAACAATGGTCACACAATAGTTAATACAATGGTCACACAATTGTTTTCTAACTGCATTACAAATGCTGACAATTGTATGACTATGTATGACTATTGAATGACAGTGAGTTTTTTTGAACAGTGAACAGTAAACAGTGAACAGTCGGCAGTGAACGTAGAACAATGAACGGTGAACATTTTTGAACAATAAATTAAAAAAATAAACAGATGAATACATCAATGAATCTTGAAGGCAAATCAGCAATTGTAACAGGCGGAAGTGTTGGCATTGGAGCTGCTATTGCAGTTAAGTTAGCCGAATGTGGTGCCAATGTGGCAATTAATTACCGAAACCATAAAGAAGAAGCTGAAGGTGTTATTAAACAAATTGAAAATCTTGGAAGAAAAACCCTATTAGTTCAGGCAGATATTTCAAATTTTGCAGATGCCGGTAAAATGGTTGAAGCAGTTGTAAAAGAATTTGGCGGGATTGATATTCTTGTAAATAACGCAGGAATAAATAAAGACGGTGTAATATGGAAAATGACCGAAGAACAGTGGGATAGCGTAATTAACATTAATTTAAAAGGATACTTTAATTATATAAGAGCAGTTGCTCCGATTATGAGAGAACAGAAATCAGGAAAAATTATTAATGTTACGTCAATAAACGGATTGAGGGGAAAATTCGGTCAGGCAAATTATGCTTCTTCAAAAGCTGGAATTATTGGCTTAACAAAAACTATTGCAAAAGAATTGGGTAAATATTCAGTTAATGTAAATGCAATAGCTCCCGGATTAATTGAGACAGACATGATGAAAAATGCTGACGAAACTGTTAGGACTCAAGCAATGGCTGATATAATTTTAGCAAGAATTGGGCAACCCGAAGAAGTTGCAAATGTTGTTGCATTTTTATCAAGTGAACTGGCAAGGCATATTACAGGAGAAGTTATAAAAGTTGATGGGGGGCAATATATTTAACAATTTGTACAAATTGATTACTTCTATTATACTGCAATACTTCGTTAATATTTTTTAATGAAGGGCTGAAGCCCTTTGTTTTCTTGGGTTTTGAATAGCCCCGACCTTAAGTCGGGGTAATTGATAAAACCCTGATTATTGCAGGGCTTTAGCCCTTTTAGAAGAAAAATATACCGAAGTATTAATCTTTGTAAAGTTAAAATTTTTACCGTTTTGAGTATATCAACTATAAAAAATAGTATATTTGGCTAAATTATTATTTAATGAGTGGCGAAAATACAAATATTGATTTCGAAAAATTAGTAAAGCATTGGATTGAAACTTCAGATGAAGATTTTCAAACAATGTTAAGTTTATATGATTCAAAATCATATAGCTGGTCGCTATTTTTAGGACATATATCAATAGAAAAATTACTTAAAACCATTTATGTTAACAAATATAAAAAACATTCACCTTTTCTTCATAATTTGTACAGATTAGCTGAACTTAATGAACTTGAGTTAACAGATGAACAATCTGACTGGCTTGATAAAATAACTTCATTTAACCTTAATGCAAGAGATGATGATTATAAAAGAGAGTTTTACTTTTTATGTACACCTGATTTTTACAAGAGAATGGATAGAAAAAATTAAAATTATTAGAACATGGATAAAGCAGAAGCTTTAAATATTGCACATAAATATGCTTATTTAGTCAAAGAGAAGTATGATTATATTAAAATTATTCTTTTTGGCTCTTATGCCAAGGGCAACTTTAATAATGATAGCGACATTGATATAGCTGTGCTATTAAAAGATTATAATAATATAATGGATATACAATTGGAATTAATGCGGCTTCGCCGTAAAATTGATAGTCGCATTGAGCCACATCCATTTAGAGAAAGAGACTTTGAATTATCAAATCCAATTGTAAATGAAATAATTAAATATGGACAAGAGATAAAAATAAATATAGTTTAACAAAAAACACAATAAAAAATATTTACAAATGAATTTAAACGACATTGTAATAATTTCCGCATGCCGAACAGCAATGGGAAAATTTGGTGGTACATTAAAAGATGTTCCATCATTCGATATTGGTGGTGTTGCAATTAAAGCCGCCATTGAAAGAGCCAAAATTAATCCAAATCAGATTGATGATGTAATTCTTGGAAGTTGCCGTCAGGCGGGTAACGGACCAAACCCTGCACGTACTGCAGCAATTAGAAGCGGAGTCCCTTCTTCAGTGCCTGTTGTTACATTAAATATGGCTTGTCCTTCGGGAATGAGATCAGTTGCAATGGCATCGCAGTCTATTCGTTTAGGCGAAGCCGAAATTGTTGTTACAGGTGGCTTCGATAATATGAGCTCAATTCCATATTTATTAAAAGGAGCAAGATGGGAAGGTTTTAAAATGGGAAACAAAATAATTGAAGATGGCTGGAGCGATAGCATCGACCCGCTTATTGGACAAGGCATGGGCGAAACTGCCGAAAATCTTTACGATAAATATAAAATTTCGAGAGAAGAACAAGACGAATTTGCTGTACAAAGCCACTTGAAAGCAGCAGCAGCTCAAAAAAACGGGTGGTGTAACGCTGAAATTGTTCCTGTAAAAATTCCGGCAACAAAGCGTACACCCGAAATAGTTTTTGATAAAGATGAAACTATAAGGTATGATGCTAATTTAGAAAAAATGGCAAAAATTCCTCCCGCATTTCGTAAAGGTGGAACTGTTTCGGCAGGTAACTCGTGTGGTTTAAGCGATGGAGCTACTGCATTAATTGTAACATCACGCAAAAAAGCCAACGAATTAGGTGTAAAACCATTGTTTTCTATAGTTTCTTACGCACAATTAGCTGTAGAACCATCAACTATGGGAGAAGGACCTGCTTATGCAATTCCCGAAGCATTAAAAAAAGCAGGAATGACTTTGAATGATATGGATTTAATTGAAATAAACGAAGCTTTTGCAGTTCAGGTTTTGTCAAACCAAAAAGTTCTTAAATTTGATATGAATAAACTTAATGTAAACGGTGGAGCAATTGCCTTAGGACATCCTACCGGAATAAGCGGCGCAAGAATTTTAACAACTGGGTATTATGCGTTAAAAAGGTTAGATAAAACTTTTTGCGTTGCAAGTATTTGTGGTGGTGGCGGTGTTACAAATGCTATGGTTATTAAAAGAGAAAGTTAAAAATTAAAAATTTTGAGGTTTTTAGTTTATGGTTTAACAAAAAACTCTAAACCCTAAACTTCAAACTGTTTTTATATACTCATTATATCCTTTTCTTTTGCATCTAATATTTCGTCAACTTTTTTGATAAACTGGTCGGTAAGTTTCTGAATTTTTTCTTCACCTTCTTTTATATCATCTTCAGAAAGTCCATCTTTTTTAAGTCCCTTCAATTCTTCATTTGCATCGCGGCGAACATTTCTGATTCCTACTTTTGCCGTTTCACCTTCGGTTTTAACTTGTTTTACAAGTTGTTTTCTTCGTTCTTCGGTTAAAGGTGGAACAGAAATTCTTAACAAATCACCATTGTTTTGTGGGTTAAAACCAAGATTAGCTGCCTGAATGGCTTTATCAATTGGTTCCATCATGTTTTTATCCCATGGTTGAACAACCAAGCTACGTGGATCGGGAGTAGCAATATTTGCAACCTGATTAAGAGGAGTTCTAACTCCATAATAATCAACATAAATACTTTCGAGCATAATTGGCGAAGCTTTGCCTGCCCTTATTTTTAAAAGCTCATGCTCAAGATGTTTTACAACTTTTTCGTTTTGTTCTAATGCCGAATCGTAGCTAAATTGTACTTCTTCACTCATAATTATTTCTTTCTAAATTTTTTGTAAAAATATTCAATTTCTTACAATTGTTCCAATTTTTTCGCCAGAAATTATTCGTTTTAAATTTCCTTTTTTATTCATATCAAAAACTAAAATGGGCATATTGTTTTCTTTACAAAGTGTGAACGCGGTTAAATCCATTATGTGTAAATTATCTTTATATGCTCTATCAAAAGTAACTTCATCAAAACGGTCTGCATTAGGATTTTTCTCAGGGTCTGCTGAATATACACCATCAACCCTTGTACCTTTTAATAATATATTTGCTTCAATTTCTATTGCTCTCAATGCCGAAGCCGAATCGGTTGTGAAAAACGGATTACCTGTACCACCAGCAATAATCACAATAACATTTTGTTGCATAAGTTCTATTGCTTTTGCTTTGCTGTAATATTCGCCAACTGGTTCCATTCTGATTGATGTTAAAACTTTGGCTTTTATACCCATGCTTTCAATTGCCGATTGCAAAGCAATACTATTAATTATTGTTGCGAGCATGCCCATTTGGTCACCTTTTACGCGGTCGAATCCTTTATTTACACCTTGCAAGCCTCTAAAAATATTTCCACCACCTATAACAATTCCAATTTCAACACCAAGTACTGAAGTTTCAATAATTTGCTGTGCATATTCATTTAAACGGTTAACATCTATTCCATAATTGCTCTTGCCCATTAGCGATTCGCCCGAAAGTTTTAATAAAATTCTTTTGTAAGTAACCATAATTTTTTTCAATTTTATGTTCAAAGATAATTTTGTAACTAATCAGTGTAAAGGTAATATGATTTCGTTAATGTCCAACTGTGTATTATTTCTTGTACTTTCTGCGTCAGTATAAATTCCGGTACGATTTATCTCGTTAGATACTAATTTTTTTTATATCATTTTCCTTTTTGTGACGGATTGCTGTGCTACTTAATAACTGATGTTACGTAAAAAGTTTCTCACAATGATTATTTCTCGTACTTCCTTCGTCAGCATATACTACGGCGCTAAGTACGCCAAGAAAAAATAATTTATTATTTTTTTTTAAACTTTGTGAACTTGGCGACTTTGCGAGACAAATTTTTTATTTGCGTAACATGAGTTAATAAATTAATAATAGACAACTTTCCAAAATGTTTTTTTAATCCGATAGGTATCGGATCGAACATTATAGTTCAGACACTGACTTTATGGACAGGCACTAATTATTCAACTTCTAAAAACTCCTCAGAATCCTCGTAAGCTTCTTTTTTGCGACCAAAAATCGGAAGAATTTTTCCGGTAATTATACCTGCAAGAAATGCTACTACAATAGTAATCCCTATCCCCAATAATTGACTATTAATGCTAATTCCGGGGATTAACGGTAATGCAGCTAAACCTCCCATTAAACCTGGAAGTCCATGTAAATTTGTTACACCGCAGGTATCAATTAATTTCATCCATTTCTGTTGCCTTGATTGTATTACAGCAAATCCAAATGTAGAAAGTCCTCCTGCAAGTATTCCAATTATTACCGCCATAGTATGCGAAGCAATAACACAAGTAGAACCAATTGCTACACCCCCTGCTAAAGCTGCATTTGCAATATCTGCAATGCTAATCTTTTTTCGAAGTGATACCGAAAACAAATAAGTAGCAAGCGTAGAACCGCAAAGTGCAAGAATTACATTTACTACAGTGTGAGGCATTTCTTCTGGTGTTACCAAGGCAGCACAGAAACTTGGCCAGAATATCCAAAGCATCATACTTCCCAACATCGAATAACGATCGCTGGTTGCGTCTGCTTCTATTGTTTTTTCAAATTCTTGTTTGGTAGTCATTGTTAAAGCCACACCTAATCCGAAAATAGCACCAAAAGCATGAATAACAACAGACCCACCTGTATCAATAACACTGCCTTTTTCTATCAAACCAAAGCCATTACCTAGTACTATCCATTCATTTAGCATATAAAATGGAATAAAAAGTAATCCTAATAATAAATACTGGGGCATCTTTAAACGACCTAATACAGCTCCAGCTGCTATTAATAAACTTGCTGCTCCAAATTCGGATAGTATCATTTTGGTAATTTCTTCAGACTCTGCTCCAGCAATTCCAGTACTTTTTATCAGAAAATACAATGGAAGAGAAATACTGGTTAACAGAAAAGTAGCTGTAAGAGCCGAACGACCATATTTACGAACAAATACCATTAAAAATCCAAAACCAACTAACAACATTGCCATAATATTTATAGCTCGATTATAATGTTGCTCATCTAAAAAAGAAGTAATATTAACGGAAGAAACTTCTTGTCCAAAGGAATTTAAAGAACAAAACATTATAATAATTAAAGGGAATAAAATAAAATGTTTAATTTTCATGTGTTTATATTTTTTAGTTTACTGATACTCAATTTATTATATTTTTCAGATTGATGTAGATTGAAGAAGATTGATAGGATTGATAGGATTGATAAGATTGATAAGATTGAGAGTGTCCCAACCTTTTTCAATCTTTCTTTTCAATCTTTCTTTCCCAATCCATTCAATCTTTCTTCTCAATCTTGTCTTCTCAATCTATTCAATCTTGTTTTTTCAATCCTTTCAATCTAATTTTCTCAATCTTTTCAATCTTATCCCTCAACCTTAAATATAATCATTTCCTTCCCGAAACAAGTTCGGGACAAGTTGTGTGTCAAATTTATTTGTCGTGGATATTTCATTTGTAAAATATATTAAAACACAAAATAATAATATTTTTAAATAATAATAAGCATTTATTTTCATGTTTAATAACCTAAAATAAATTTTATACTTGATAAATAAATATTTTGAAAAATGTTTTTCAAATTTACCCTCTAAAAAGTTGCATTAGCTACTTGAATTTGGGATTTTTTAATTACTTGTTTAATATACTTTGAACGGGTTAAATTATTACATTTGAGTTTAAGGTTTAGGGTATAAAGGTATAGGGTATAACCTGCAGAAC